>ERZ506371.1-NODE-1-length-224884-cov-7.10307_pt1 | contig 224884 bp, 215 predicted proteins | sample MGYA00513058_ERZ506371 | MGnify/ENA metagenome assembly ERZ506371 | reverse complement strand
ATCTATATTATCCACTTCCCGATAGCAGATCTCTTTGGGAATCACCCATGCTTCGTAGTTTCGCATTTTTTTAGACTGCTCCAATGTTTTGCCGATATACCCTTCGTACTTGATTTGGATTTCGACTTGCTCAAGAACTTCTTCTATGGATGGAAACGCACAAGAAAGAACGATTTGACACGCTTCGCACAATTCCAAAATACACCGAAAAGACACTTCCGGCCGTTTTAACAACGTATAGAAACTAGTTCCTTCTTGAATCGGAGCCGAATGATACTTGGCTAATATACTTTGTACGGTCTCACTCGGTTTGACTTTAATCTGTTTGAACGACTGCAAGAAAGAATCGATGGCTTGTTTTTTGGTGTTGAGCAGTTGAAGTTGATTGGCATCAATCATACCGAAAGAAAAAGCATACGGTCTCAAACGTAAATCCGCATTATCATGCCTTAAAAGCAACCGGTATTCCGCTCTTGATGTCAACAAACGATACGGTTCTTTCGTTCCTTTTGTAACCAAATCATCGATCATAACACCGATATACGCTTCATCTCTTTTCAAAACGAACGGATCTTTCCCTCTTATTTTCAGCATCGCATTGATCCCCGCCATCAACCCTTGAGCGGCGGCTTCTTCATAGCCACTGGTTCCGTTAATTTGTCCGGCCGTAAACAAATTGGCAATTTTTTTCGTTTCCAAATTTGGATTCAACTCCAACGGATCGATTGCATCATACTCAATCGCATAAGCGTATTTGATAATTTCGCAATGCTTTAATCCCGGCAATAACCGAATCATTTGTTCTTGCACCTCCATCGGCATGGACGTTGAAAAACCTTGGATATACTCTTGATCCAACTCAAGCGATTCCGGTTCATAAAAAATCTGATGGCGTTCTTTATCGGCAAACTTAACGATTTTATCTTCAATCGAAGGACAGTATCTCGGTCCGACGCCTTCGACAATCCCGCCGTACATAGCGGATTCCTGCAAATGATCGCGGATCAAATCGTGAATGGCTTGATTGGTATAAGTCAAATAACAAGGAACACGGACCGCTCGCAAAGCCGAATACCCCGGATCAAAACTGAAATGCCAAACTTCCTCATCGCCTTGTTCTTGTTTGACCTCGCTGTAATCAATCGTCGAGGCTTTGATACGGGGCGGTGTCCCTGTTTTCAAACGCTGAATTTCAAATCCCAATTCCTTCAGATTTTGCGATAATGAAACGGTTGTCATTTGACCGTCCGGACCTTCTTTTTTCGTCTGATGCCCCCGAAGAATCCGACTGTCCAAATAAGTTCCGGTCGTCAATATAATCGTTTTTGATGCAAGAACGGTCCCGTCTTTTAAAACAACACCGCAAACCGCTTGATCTTGCGTTACCAATTTTTCTACAATCGCTTCTTTCAACGTTAAATTCGGGGTTTGTTGCAAATGACGAAGCATTTGTTCTGAATACAACAATTTATCAATTTGAAAGCGCAAAGCCCGCACCGCCGGTCCTTTCGACCGATTCAGCATCTTGGTTTGAATTTGACACAAATCGGCGTTTTTGCCCATATAGCCACCCAACGCATCGATTTCACGAACCACAACGCCTTTTGCCGGGCCGCCGATGGAAGGATTGCAGGGCATAGAGGCAACCATTTTCAAATTTCCGGTTAAAAGGAGTGTTTTACCGCCCATTTTCGCTGCGGCAAGAGCGGCTTCACAACCTGCATGACCACCGCCTACAACAATGACATCATACATATTTTCTCCTCCTTTCTTTCCCTCCTGATTGATTCTTTTTTTATCTTATCACTTTTTCTACGGTCAAACAAGAAAAATCCATTCAAACCGTTTTCCAAAACTTGTTTTGTTAATGGTTTTATTATACCACAACAAAAGAAAAATAGAAACTGAAGGTTTCAGTTTCTATTTAACGGAAACAGCGGCAATCCGATCCATAAAAAATTTCTTTTTAGGCAACAGAATGATTTGGCCGTTTAAAACATCAATATTTTCAATCACACCGCTGTAAGATACAAACGTACCGTTTTCGTAATAAGAAATCAAAATCGCTTTGTTCTGGCTGTAACATTCGAACAGCGTCACATCCATTTGATCTTTTTGTTCATCGCTTAAAATCGGAAACGGTTGTTTTTCCATATCCAGTTCTTTTTGACGTAATTCTTCTTTCCAACCTTTTAAAGAATCAAACGGCAAATACTTTGCTGCCCGACAATCTTTTTCATTCATCACTTCTGTTCCCCCTTTTTGTTGAACTTATTATTACTATACCCTATTCGGTCTTGATTTATTAAACTTTATCCGATAAGGCTTTCGACAAAAAGAGTATATCGTTTAAACGAACATAATCGGTGGAACATTTGAAATAAAATTATAAAACTTTTTCTTTAAATTCCCGATAAAGATTTTCTTCTGTAAATCCGTATTGTGTCGGAATATCTTTTAATGCCATGGATTGACCGAATACATCAATGCCGAAAACGACAGACGCATACTGATACCAAGGCTGACTGACACCCATTTCCACAGCCATTCTTTTTTGGATTCTAGGCGGTAAAACATGATTTTGATAGTCAATCGATTGGCGTTTGAACAGGTCCATAGACGGCATGGAAACGACACGAACAAACACATTTTCCGCTTCAAACCGTTTTGCCACACGAAGACACAATTCCAATTCGCTACCACACGTGATCAACAAAGAAGCAGGCGTTCCTTTCGGTTCAAACGCAATGTAGGCGCCATGGGCCACTCCGTTAAAATCAGTACAGGATAGAACCGGTAAATTTTGTCTAGAAGAAACGACAATCGTCGGGTTTTTTCGATTTTCAATCGCAAGAAGCATGGCCGATGTCATCTCCACGGCATCTGCCGGACGAAATAAATGAAGATTGGGCATTGCCCGATACATAGCCAACTGTTCGACCGGTTGATGTGTCGGACCGTCTTCGCCAACACAGACCGAATCATGGGAAAACAAAAATAACGATGGAATTTGCATAATGGCCGCCAGTCTGATCGCCGGCTTTTCATAATCGGAAAAAACGAAGAATCCCGAGCTGAAGCCATGCAAACAACCGTGTAAGGTGATCCCGTTGGTAATGGCTGCCATCGCATGTTCACGGACACCGAATTTGATATTTCTGCCCAGTCGATTAACCGAACTGAAAATACCATCGGCCCCCTTGATCATCGTCGATGGGGTAAGATCGGCCGATCCACCCATCAAAGTCGGCAACTTCAAAGAAGCCCAGTCCATTACTTTGCCCATGACAACCCGGGTGGACACACTGCTTCCGACTTCATAAGAGGGAAGTCCTTCATAATCGTCAATGTGAAAATCATCGAACATATAATGATTGAATAAATCATATTCCTGCGGATATTTTTTAGCATACGTCGATAACAAATAGTTCCAAGAAGAATTAGCCGAACTACCCCGATCGGCAATACTTTTTTGATAAAATTCCGAAACATTTGCCGCAACCGTAAACGGCGGTTGTTTATAGTCTAGATTTTTCCTCAGCACTTCCAAATCTTCTATAGACAACGGTTTTCCATGGACCGTCGATTCCCCGCAAGAAGGGGCCCCGTAACCAATCAAAGTTTTAATCTCGATCAAAGTCGGTCCGTCGGAATGCGATTTGGCCGTTTTAATGGCTTCATCGATCGCTTCGACATCATTGCCGTCTTCCACTTTCAAATAGTTCCAATTCATGGCTTTTACTTTTTGTTCGATTCGATCGCCGCTTGCCAGCGACACATCCCCATCCAATTGGATATCGTTTGAATCGAAAAGTACGATCAGTTTATTCAAATTAAGGCGTCCGGCGAGCGACATCGCCTCCATTGTAACGCCTTCCTGCAAATCGCCGTCACCGCACAATACGTATGTATAATGATCGACGATCGCAAAATTCGGTTGATTGAATTTAGCCGCCAAATGACTTTCCGCAATCGCAAATCCAACGGCGGTCGCCATTCCCTGACCCAAAGGACCGGTCGTCATTTCAACACCGGGTGTATGACCGTATTCCGGATGTCCCGGCGTCAAACTGCCTTTTTGACGAAATTGTTTCAAGTCTTCCATTGTAATCGGATAACCCGCAAAATGAAGCATCATATAAAGCAATACCGACCCGTGTCCGGCCGAAAGAATAAAACGATCGCGGTTTAACCATTTTTCATCGTTTGAATCCAAATGAATATGTCTGGTAAACAACGTATGTACAATCGGAGCGGCTCCCAAAACAATGCCGGGATGACCGCTTTTGGCATTCGTAATGATCTCCGATCCCAATACCCGTAGTGTATTGATACAATCCCGATCGATGGTATGACTCATCCTTATTCCTCCTTCTTATCTTCTAAGTCAGAAGAATGTTCGCTTTCGATGGTTCCTTCTTCTAACGAAGGTGTTTGTTGTTCTTCTTGGTTTTCTTCTTCCGTATCTTCGGGATATAAAGCATCATAATAAGAATCCATATATTCTTTTTGACGGTCTAACAACACATCAAATTGTTTGGATCCGATTTCTTTTTTGATATGATCGACGCTTTGTACATTGGCTTCATAAATCTTTTTCTTCGTCAAACGGTTAAAAAACAACATCACACCGAAAACCAAAACCACAATCGCGATCATAATATACATGGATATGTTCCGATCAGGAATAAAGGAAGTGGCAATGCAACCGCCGATTCCGATGATCGTTGTCGGTAAAATTACCCGAAACGATGTTTTTCTGGAAATATTCTCACAAGTATCCCAAAAATCCACCCATATTTTATTGACCGGCGCCGTATATAATTGCTTCAGTTCCTGATAGTAACCTTCTTCGATAAATACACGATAATTCGTACCGTCGACCGAAGACCAAACAGCGAATTTCCCTTTATTGATAAATTCTTCTTTGACGCCTTCAAACTCGTTCATATTGTATAGTTCGATTTTTCTTGAATCAAATTCTTGAACATCTAACGGTGTCGCTTCGGCTGCAACATCAAATAATTTTGGATTAATTCTCAAAATAACCACCTTTTACCTTTCTAATCCTTAAATTTCTTACAGTATCATTATACCATAGCTTTGTTCAAATACAAATACAAACCGGACATGGTTCCGTCCGGTTTTCTTTCCTTCATTTAAAAAAGAATATGAAAAATATTATACAACACGTTGTGTTCGTAGATGTATTTGGAAAGTCTGAATACATCCGGTTCATCTAATTTCATATCTACCGTTAAAAACGATTTGGCTCCTGCAAACCAAGAAGCATCCATCGAATAGCGCAAGATCATGAAAACCAAATAAACAACCACTAAAAAGATACAAGCGTAAAGAGCTATTCCCAGCAAACCGTCCACAAAACGAATGATGAAATTTCCTCTTAATACATTGGCAATGATCTTCAAAATAAAAGCAACGATAAAGACGCCGACCAATAAAATCAAAAAACAAATCGCATTCATGGCCATATCGGTAATATAGGTCGAAATGCTTTCGGCCATTTGCGCAACACCGATATTTTCTCCGATCGCTTTAGCCAGTAAATCGGCAATAAACCCCGGCACATCCATTCCCTTTAAGACATCGGCAACCGTCGCATCCGGATTCATAAAAGCCTGAGAAGACGACACATTTTCAAAAACCGATTCGTAAATAGACGGATAAATGACATCGTATTGTTTCAAAAGACCGGCCAGTTGACTGCAGAAAACAAACGCCACAATTAAAGCAACCAAAAAACTGACAAGCCCGATGGCTTTTTTTAAAAATCCTTTTTTATAACCGATAATGCAGGCGATCAGCAGAAAAAAAACGATTAGAATATCCAATATTCCGCAAAATTTTAAATCCATAAATAACCTCCTTCATAATCTATTATTCATTATACACGATTCGAATCCGAAGTTAAAGATTTTCTTTTCATCCCACCGAAAAAGCGCTATAATGAATACGGGTGAAAAAAATGGATATCATTGAACAATGTCAACAACTGTTAAAAACAAAAAACTTAGATGCCTATCTTATTCCGACTTCCGATCCGCATCAAAGCGAATATATCAGCGATCATTTTAAAACAAGAGCGTTTTTAACCGGATTTACCGGTTCGGCAGGAACGCTGTTAATCACACAAAAAGATGCTTTATTGTGGGTCGACGGCCGCTACCATATCCAAGCCGAACAACAAATCAAAGACCGACCGATTCGGTTGATGAAACAAGGACTGACCACAACCCCTTCAATCGAAGAATACTTGAAAAAAGCATTTCAAGGTCCGTTCCGATTGGGCTTTGACGGACACGTTCTATCTGCTTCTTTCGTACTTAATTTATGCAAAAATGTCCCGAATATACAATTAAACGATACCGGCGATATCATCGATCCTCTTTGGAACGATCGGCCGCCGCTTCCTTTTTCGATGCTATATTACTACGATGTTTTTTTCAGCGGAAAGACGTATCAAGAAAAACGGACCGATGTCAAAACCGCAATGAAAGAAAACCATTGCAGCATACATATTCTGAGTTCTTTAGAAGATCAGGCTTGGCTTTACAATTTAAGAGCCAACGATATTGTCCATACCCCGGTTTTTCTTGCCTATACCGTTTTAACCGACGACGACTGTCATCTGTTTGTCGATCCCGATAAAATCGATAAAACCGTCGAGTTGTATTTAAAGGAAAACGAAATCAACGTCCACCCTTATTCCGGGTTTTATACCTTTCTTTCCAAATTAACCAATCAAACCATTTTGATGGATGATCAAACGATCAATTATACCATCTATCATCAGCTTAAGGACCAAAACAACCTAGTTTTAAAGCCGAATCCGACATTAAAACTTAAAGCCATCAAAAACAAAACGGAAATCAAACACACAAAACAGGCTCACATCAAAGACGGCGTGGCCTTTACCAAATGGATGTATTTGATCAAAAACAAGATCGGCACCATTCCCTTAAGTGAGCGATCCGCCGCAAAAATGCTAGAAGAACAACGCAAACAACAAGAAGGGTTCATCGATTTATCGTTTGATACGATTTGTGCGTATCAGGCAAACGCGGCGATGATGCATTATAGCGCAACCGATGCATCCGATGCCTCTTTAAAACCGGAAGGCTTTTTATTGGTCGATTCGGGTGGACATTATTTGGAAGGAACGACAGACATTACCAGAACGATTGCGCTAGGTCATTTAACCGATGCGATGAAACAACATTTTACAACCGTTTTAAAGTCGGTGATCGCCTTATCGGAAGTTGTTTTTCTACAAGGTATGCGGGGCGATCAATTGGATATCCTCGCCAGAGGTCCGATTTGGAAACTTAGAATCGATTATCAATGCGGCACCGGTCACGGAGTCGGTCATTTACTGTCCGTCCATGAAGGCCCCAACAGTTTCCGCTTTAAAAAGACAACCCGGGAATCGGCCGTTTTGGAAGAAGGAATGATTACCACCAACGAACCGGGCATCTATTTAGAAAACGAATACGGTATACGAATCGAAAACGAACTTCTTTGTGTCGCCAAAGAAAAGAATATGTACGGTCAGTTTCTAGGGTTTCAAACCATCACACTAGCCCCGATCGATTTGGATGCCATTTGTATGGATCGGTTGACCGAAGATGAAAAAAACTGGTTAAACGATTATCATCAAACCGTTTACGATACATTAAAGCCTTACTTGACGGAAGATGAAAAAAACTGGCTCAAAAAATATACCGCCAAACTAGAATAAATCCGTTTTTAAGATATCCTTATTTAAGAGGGTATCTTTTTTTTATTAAAAAGTTTACAGTCTTCTTCTAGGCATTTGGCTTAAAATAGCGTATAATAAAAACAGCAAAAACGATACGGAGGTTGTTTATGAACAAGAACAAGAAAAAGAAAAGACTGGACTCTTTTTTTGAAATCACCAAGTATCAGTCCAGCATCAAATGCGAAATTTTAGCAGGGATAGCGACTTTTTTCGCCATGTCCTATATTTTGACCGTCAATCCCAATAATATTTTATATGAAACCTCAACCGCCGATGCCCGTTGGGCTTCTATTTTTATCGCTACGGCGTTCGGTGCGGCATTCGGAACACTTTTAATGGCTTTACTGGCAAAAGTACCACTGGCCATTGCTCCCAGTTTGGGACTCAATTCCGCTCTCGGCGCTTTAATCGGCGGCGGAATGGGCGCAGCCGCCGGCGGAACAATGCCGCTATCGACGGCTTTATTGCTGGTCTTTCTATCCGGTGTTTTATTCTTTTTGCTTTCCGTAATCCCGGGCGGAAAAAACGCAAACGGCACATGGATCAGTTTACGGGAAAAAGTTTTTGACGGAATGCCCAAAGCCATCCGAACGGCCATTCCGGTCGGAATCGGGTTATTCATTGCGTTTATCGGATTGCAAAAATCCGGTTTGATTACCGACAATGCTTTCACCCTAGTAGGGCTGGTCGATTTTTCCGATCCTTCCAATTATCAAAACGGCGGTCCGGCGTTGCAAGCCTTTGTTTGTCTGTTCGGTCTTTTCGCCATCGGTATTCTTTCTCATTATCAAGTCAAAGGTGCCGTCATTTTAGGCGTTTTGGCGGCGACGGTGCTGGCTATTCCGCTTCAAGTGGCCGATTTTGATATCCTATTAGGTAAAAGCGACGGAATCACTTGGCGATTTTGGACCAATTTCCAGAACTTCTTTTCTTTCAAACCGGAACAAGGCGGGTTGTTTTTAGCCGCATTTACCGAAGGCTTTGACGCCTTTGAAAAAGCCGATGCTTCTTTTTATATGACCGTAGGCGTCACCGTTTTATCGTTTTGTATGATCCAAATGTTCGATTCAATGGGAACGGTTTTAGGTTGTGCCACCAATGCCGGTTTATTGGATGAAGACGGAAAACCGATCCGTTATTCTAAAATCATGGTCTCCGATTCAACGGCCAATATGGCCGCTTCTTGTCTTGGAACATCGCCGATGACGACCTTTGTCGAATCCGGCGTGGGAATTGCCGCCGGCGGAAAAACAGGATTGACAGCCCTTACAGTCAGTTTGCTGTTTATTGTATCCATCTTCGTTTTACCGCTTTTTGCCTTTATTCCCGCCAGTGCGGCTTCAAGCGCACTGATTTACGTCGGTGTTTTAATGATTTCCAATGTCACCGACATTGATTTCAAACAAGTCAAAAATGCCATTCCTTCTTTTTTGATTTTGATCATGATGCCGCTGACCTACTCGATTACAGAAGGCATCGGAATCGGATTATTGGCTTATTTATTGATTGATTTGATTCAATATTTCATCGAATGGATTTTATTTTGGTGCAAGAAAAGACAAGCCGCCCCGAAATGGGATTTATCGGTTGCTTTTATCCTTGTATGTATCTTTTTCTTGCTTTACTTTTTCCTTCCCACGGCATAAAAAAACGCCTTAACCACATTACTTGCAAGCTTAAGGCTGCTACCTTCCGATCCTGACCTGGTTCACCGCAAATAATTGATTAAGGACGTTTTTTATCTTATCATAGTTTTAATACAATTGCAAGCCTTTAGCCGTTTTTGCCTAAAGGCTTTTTTTCACGAAGTTCTTGAAAAAAATCGGTCAAGATTCGACTACATTCGACCTCCAAAATACCGCTTGTAACCGAAACTTGATGATTAAACGGAACATCAAATAATCGAATGGCGCTTTGATGACACCCGAAACGATGGTTTTTAGCCCCGTAAACCACCCGCTTGAGCCTAGACTGAATGATCGCACCGGTACACATCACACACGGTTCTAATGTCACATACAAACAACATTCTTCCAAACGCCATGCTCCCAGTTTTTTACAGGCTTTGTTCAATACCGAAATTTCCGCATGGGCCAAAACATTTTGTTTCGTTTGCCGCTGGTTGTAGGCTCTGGCAATAATGGTATCTTGATACACCAAAACCGCTCCAATGGGTGTTTCTTTTTTCAAATAAGCCTTCCGCGCTTGCTTCAGCGCTTCTTTCATGTAAAACTCATCTTTCGTCACGATACAAAACCTCATGGCAATGACGACATCTCGGCTCATAACTTTCGCATTCTCCCACCAAAATCGTCGGGTCATCAAAATAAGCCGCTTTCCCATTGATAATACGTTGCGTTCTTGTTGCTTCGTTGCCGCACACGGCGCAAATTGCGGTCAATTTCGTCGTTTTCTCGGCAATCGCCAATAAATCGGCGACAACCCGAAACGGACGCCCCCTGAAATCACAATCCAAGCCCGCGCAAATCACCCGAAGACCTTTGCTTGCCAACCCTTCGACAAGCGAGATGATTTCCTCATCAAAAAACTGAACCTCATCCACCACAACCGCTTGGATATCCTCCGTTATCCATTTTTCCACATCGGCAATAGAATCCAAATGAATGGCTTTAACTTTTCGTTGATTGTGCGATACCACCTCTGTTGTCGAGTACCGATTGTCAATCGACGGTTTGAAAATAAGATATTTTTTCTTTGCGAAATCCATTCTTCGAACCCGTCTGATTAATTCTTCTGTTTTACCGGCAAACATCGGCCCGCAAATGACCTCGATCCAACCGCTTTGTTCCTTGTTATACTTCATTTTCACACCTCATTTTAAGAAAAAAAGCCCTCTTTAAAATGACAATTTATCGGGCATTTTCTTTCCTTACTATTTATTTTTCAATCACTAATGTTTCCGGATGGGAATACACCAACTTAAAGTTTTTATTAGGATTAAGGATAAGATTTAAAATTGTTTGTTCTTTTGTGCCGAATGTTGTTTCCGATTCGATTTTTCTGTAAGGCTTAAATCCGTATTTTTCAATACCCAATGAACCGATTACTTTATGGTTGCTTTTTAAACAAATGGCAAAAGTTTTGTCTTCAAGAATAAATAAATCCAGTATTTTCTGACTGATTTCTTTATTCTTATGATGCACCCAACCGGCCATCTCATCAACGCCTTCAACAGAAGCGTATTCAAAAAAAATCCTCTAAATCCGTTTGTCTAAACGGTCTTAAAATCAAGCGTGCCGTTTCAATTTGTAGGCCGTTAATTTTAAATTCCGCATTCACTTTTTTCCTCATTATCAGTGATCTAATTGTTTTATTTTCCTGAAATTAAAATAAATAAGCGCACTGATCTTGCATGCAAGGTATCGTGCGCCGTATTTATATTCCCATTGACGATAATCTTCTATGAAATTACCGAAAAAGGCATTTTTTTACGTTTTAGTTGCTTTTTACGCCATAGCGCTTGTTGAATTTTTCAACCCGACCATCTGCCTGAGTAAATGCTTGTTTACCCGTATAGAACGGATGACAGTTTGAACAAGTATCCACACGAATCTCGTCTAATACCGAACCGGATTCAAATACGCTTCCACATGTAGTACAAGTAACCTTTACAGTTTTATATTCTGGATGGATTCCTTTTTTCATGCTACATACACTCCTTCCGCCATGAACCATGTCATAGTAAGTTTCCAAATAATTCTAACATACTTAAAATAAGAAATCAAGAGCCTTTTTTCTTTTTTATTGATTCATCAAAAAGGTACGTTCATCCAAAACGATATGTTCCACTCCCGAATGATCTTTTTTAAAATAATCTTTTAAAAAAAGCGGGTAAAGCGGATATTGATCCAACTCTTTTATCGGAAGCCAGTGCATCTGTTCTGGTACACCACCCGATAAACTATGGCTGTTTAACTGTCGACTATGGCGCGGTTTCATATAAAAATAAAAACTGATTTCATGACAATTGATTCCTTTCAGCGGTCCGGAACGCGGTATAAAAAAATTTTCCAACACAACCGCCAAATGATCAATGTCGTAATGTACACCGGTTTCTTCAAAGACTTCCCGTTTAACGGCATCTTCGGCTTGTTCCGATAATTGAATGCCGCCACCGATGGTATAATAATATTCTGCCAATTCATTTTTGGCAACCAATAAAAAGCCATCTTCAACAATAATTGCCGCCGAGCGAAGTTTAAAACAGTGACCGTCTTTTTTAAATTTCAAATCCACGTTTTCGCTACCTCTTTTTAAAAACTATTCGATGTTACAACGCCGATAAATCAAATCCACGTTTTTCATATAATATTCCAGCGTAAAACATTCTTTTAATTCATCGTTATTAAGATACATTCCAATATCTTTATTTTTCGCCAACAATTCAAAATAATCTTTTTTCAAATTATAAGCCGTCATGGCCAAAGGTTGAACCAAATCATAAGCCTCTTCTCTGGAAAGTCCTTTGTCGATTAAAGCATTCATCACCCTTTGAGCGAAAATAACGCCATTGGTCTTATAGATGTTTTCAAGCATGACTTCCGGATAAACGACCAATTGATCCAATATAGACGTCAAACGATGCAACATATAATCCAGCAACATGGTTGCATCCGGCAAATAAATCCGTTCGGCCGAAGAATGAGAAATATCCCGTTCATGCCACAATGCAATATCCTCATAAGCACTGATCATATACCCACGTAATATTCTGGCACATCCGCAAATATTTTCCGATCCGATTGGATTTCGTTTATGAGGCATGGCCGATGAACCTTTTTGTCCCGTTGTAAAAGCCTCTTCGGCTTCATGGACTTCCGTTCGTTGCAGATGTCTGATTTCCGTTGCCATTTGTTCTAATGTACTGCCAATCACCGATAAAGTTGCCATATAATACGCATGCCGATCCCGTTGTAAAATCTGAGTGGAAATGGCAGCCGATTCGAGCCCCAATTCTTTACATACCTCATCTTGAATAAACGGCGGAATATTGGCAAAATTACCGACGGCACCGCTGATTTTCCCTGTTTCCACATCTTTTCTGACCTTTTGGAAACGCTCTAGATTACGCTTGGTCTGTTCATACCACAGTGCCCATTTTAATCCGAATGAAGTAATATCCGCATGAATCCCATGCGTCCGACCGATACAAGGAACGGATTTAAAACGAAGGGCTTGTTTTTTCAAAACCGTCAATAAGACTTGCAAGTCTTCTTCAATCAATTGATTGGCTTCTTTCAGTAAATAACCTTGCGCCGTATCGACCACATCCGTAGAAGTCAATCCGTAATGAATCCACTTTCTTTCCTCGTTTAACGTTTCGCTGACCGCCCTTGTAAAAGCAACCACATCATGTTTGGTAACGGCTTCGATTTCCCGAATGCGGTTTAAATCGAAGGAAGCGTTGTTTTTGATTTTCAAAGCATCTTCTTTCGGAATAACCCCCAATTTGCTAAAGGCTTGTACCGCCAATATTTCCACTTTCAAATAGGCTTTGAATTTATATTCATCCGTCCAAATTTTTCGCATCGGCAAACGACTATAACGTTCGATCATGGTTCATTCCTCCACATGTTTCAAATAAGTTTCAATCGTATTTTCCAACAAACAGCAAATCGTCATCGGGCCTACTCCGCCGGGTACTTTCGTCACATAACCGGCTTTTTCGACAACGGAATCGAAATCGACATCGCCGCAAAGTTTATTGGTCAGCGGATCCCGGTTAATTCCCACATCAATCACCACGGCACCTTCTTTAACCATATCTTTTGTAATCAAACGACTTTTTCCGACCGCGACAATTAAAATATCCGCCTCTTTCGTATAGGATGCTAAATTTTCGGTTTTACTGTGAGTCACTGTTACTGTTGCATTTTGATCCAACAACAATTTAAATATCGGTAATCCGACAATGTTGCTGCGACCGACCACACAGGCTTTTTTTCCTTGCAGTTCGATCGGAATACTTTTTAAAATCTCCATAATTCCTTTCGGGGTACAAGGAATCATACCCGGTTGCTTTAAAAACAGCGACGCAACATTTTCCGTATGGAATCCATCCACATCTTTATCATGACGGATTGCATGGATTACTTTTGTTTCATCAATATGTTTAGGAAGAGGCAGTTGAACCAAAATACCGTCTACCGAATCATCTTGATTCAACGTATCAATCAACTGTAAAAGCGCATCTTGTTCAATCGTTTCCTCTTTACAAATGGTGGTATTGATTATTCCGACTTCCAAACAGGCTTTTTCTTTTCCCCTTACATACGAAATCGAAGCCGGATCTTGTCCGACTAAAATGACAGCCAAATGCGGTCTTCTACCATATTTTTTTTCAAGTTCCGTAACTTGTTCTTTCATTTTTAGCCGCTTTTCCTGGGCCAGTTTTTTGCCGCTGATTACTACTGCCATTTTCTTATATCCTACCTTTTTTAACATCTTCGCATAAAATTATTATACTTCATCAGGACTGCTTTGGCAAACTTTTCTAAAGATAACGAACATAATTTTTTGTTTCATACCGCACATAAAGTCAGTCAATCGTTACATTCCGATTTTTACATATTGATTTTTGTAAAAAAAAATTATATAATCAAAAAGCACGGAGAGTTATCGAAGCGGTCATAACGAGCCTCACTCGAAATGAGGTGTACCTCACGGTACCGTGGGTTCGAATCCCACACTCTCCGCCAATAGGTAACACAGTCGAACACCCACAGATTTTTGAAAAAAATGGGTATTTGTACTTGGAACTTGACTTATATATATAAGTCAAATATATTTTAGGCAGTTGAAAGACTCAGCTTTATTTTTAAGGGCTGAGTTTTTTATTTTATTAAAATTGTGTACAGATTACAAAAGGAACTAACAAAAAGACTGATAATATAGTATGCTTTATTATCAGTCTTGAATCAACTCCCTACGTCACTTTTAGGATAAAATAAAACGTTTAAAAAGAAATTGTTTTCATAGAAAATTTTTCATATAGACATGTTTAATTGTTCTGTTATTCTATCGAAAAAGAATTGCTTTAAAGTTTCATCTTCCTTCAATAATTTTAGTCCTACAATTACATTATAATGTTCATCTTTCAAAATGTATTGTTCCTTATCACTGTAATGTTTTTCATATCGATAACAATTGCCACCATCACTTTTTTTCCAAGACAATGTATTCAAATCAAAATCCAATTCATCTTTATAAATAAGGGTTACACAATTATCATTATCATAAAATTCAATGAATAATTCTCTATACCTCAAATTAGGACAGTTTTCTGTTTTTTCATGCACATGTCCCATTTTTTTATATTCTAAAGGACAATAACAGATTCCTCCTATGTAATATTTTGTGTTAAAACCATCTGTTCCTAATTCAAACAAAATTTTATTTTTTTCTTTATAATCATTGACATAATTAGTTTGTTCGGCCTCTACCATTTCTTGATAAGAAGAATATTCATTAATTTTTATAGATAAATTTGGTTGTTTTGAAGATTTGCAAGAAACTAAACAACAGCTTAATGCTAAAACAACAAATGATAATTTAAACTTATTCATGCATAATCTCCAGCTTTCCAATAGATATTCTTCCCTTATTTCTATCCCCTAAAGCATCATTTTCAGCATAAATTCTGAAACTGGATATTTTTTCCGGAAAATATAAAACAAGTGTATTTTGATTTGATCTATCCTTTGACAACTCTACGTCATCCAACAAATCTACAAATGTTTTCCATTCGCCATTAGAATTCAAATAATCTAAATCACTATATTCATCTTGTGTTCTTTTTGCATAGGAGCCAAAAATTTTTAAATCATTTATAGTAACTTCTTCTTTAAAGTATTCTTTTATAAATCTTAGAATTGATTTTATTTCTTCATGACTCAATATTTTTCTTTTTACTAAATATGGAAATGTTTCTTTTTCTAGTTCATAAATATAATCAATATTTGAATCCATTTTACTCGATAAATAATCCATTGTATTATATCTAAAAAGCAACATTCTTTTTTCGTTTTTATATAATACTGCATTTGTAATCAATTCAGCAATGACCACTTTATAAATTGATTCATCGTAAGCACTCATTATTTCTTTTATAATTTCATTGTAATTCCCTCTAACATAAAATCTTAAAATTTTTATGTATAATTCCGAATTTCTTTTTATATCAATCTCGAAATTTTTCTTGATTTCATTTAGCAAGTAATCTAGATCTTACCTTATGTCAAAAAAATATTTTAATCAGGAGGAGAAAAAATGAACAAAGGTTTAAAACATTATACAAAACAAATCTCACAAACAATTGGCAACGCTGCTAAAATTAGCATCAATATCCATAAAGAGGATGCTAATTTACATATTTTAGTACCACTCATTACAACCGTTGGTTTATGTCCGATCCAAACAAGTTTATGCTTTAATTTGCAAGATAAAAATAAAAGTGAGTTATTTGGAAAAGGATTTAAATTGAATTATTACGCCAATATAACCCATAGTGGAAAGGATATCGTTGTTGAAAATTACGATGGTTCTACTGATACCTATAGCAGTGATAAGAACTATTTCAATTTAGAAACGGGATTGGAAGTGAAAAAAATAGCGGATGATAACTATGGAGCTTATCATTATGAAATGAAAGACAAGTACGGAAATAGAAGCGACTTTAGAACGTATCAAACGTATCCTAAAATGATCGAATATAAGAATAAGGATCTAATGATGACCGACTTTGTGGAAACGAATAAAACCATTGACAATGGAAAAGGCGACCAAGTAAAACTGAGTAAAAACGGGCATGATTTCATTACCAAAGTGGAATATTATCACAACAATTCGATTAAAATTCAATTATTTATATAACGACAAAAATTTATTAATTAAAGTTGAAAATGGTAATGGTACAATATTAAATGAATATGCTTATGATGAAAATAACCAATTAATAAGTACTAAAAATTCCGATTCCAAAGTTATTAATACGTATGATAATCTAGGGAATGTCGTTGCTAAAGCAATTAAAGTAAATGATAAATCTTATTACACATCGTATGATCCGGTCAGTCGGTCCAAGGGATCTCATCCTCAATCTTTGTATCAAGCATTTAAAATGGTAGATGCATATCTCGGAATTTTCGATAAGGATGCCGTATTAATAAGCGATAATTATAAAGAAGGGATTGTTCCCATCAATCATAATGGCGAAAAAGTAAAATTTTCTGTTGAAAGAGAAGGGGTTATTCCTTATATCCATGTTCATTCGTCAAATAGAGTCAGTTACCAATTAGCTAGTGAGAATCCTTATAATGATTTTTGCGGAAGCATTCAATTTTGGTTTAAAACAAATTCTGCGGTTTCGTCTTCTTCCAAACAATATTTATTCAGTGTCCGTACTTTGGCAAGTAATTCCAGTGATTTTATCGGTATTTATTTAATGAACAAAAAAGTTTATCTTGAAGTTACAGATTATAAAGGAAGCACTTATCAATTATTGACATCAAAATATGAAGTAGATTTATCCAATTGGAATTTCTTGTCTTTAAACTTTATGAATCGTGATGATGGATTGGGATATGCCGATATTTGCGAATATGATTTAATGCTTAATTCCCATCGCCAAGTCTATACAAAAAGTAATCCGAGACTTTATGTCGATTGTGATTCCTATCCCGTCTTCAATATCGGCCATAACTTTAACGGAAAAACCTGTTCGAATGACTTCAACGGTAAAATCGCTTGTTTGATGATTGGAAGAAGAACGTATCTGTCCAATGATGTGGTCTTAAAATATTATCGTTTAACAAGGGATTATATCATCGATAATCAACTAATCGATGCAGATGCCAAAACAGTGGATTTCAGTCAAACAAATTTATTTACGACGAATCAAAGTATTTTAAATAATTTTGAATTTTTTATTTTTCACCCCCCCCCCACATTTTAATGTTCAAATGTCCGTTACTATTGAAAGGAGCTTTTTAGATATACTAATTGAAATAAATGATTTTGATAAATTTTTGTAAACAGGATAAGGGGGGCAACACTCTGCAACACACGCCTCGTTTATCAACTGGGATACCCAGCTTACATTTAATTTAAAAGGAGAATAAATTTATAGAAGAAATTAAACTAAATATTTTAAGAGTAAAAAAACAAAACAGTTTTGTGATTAAAGAGTCCGTTGGAGGAGAAAATAAAGTTTCTAATGTTATTGAAAAATTAATACTTAAGGATATTAAAAATAACTTAAGGGATAAAAAAGAAGATATCCATTATGATGACAATTAAATACATTTCAATTTGATATTGGGCACGAACTTCGATAAATTCCACATGGTTGTACGAGGATGATTACATCTTCCAAAATAAGGGAGGGTATTCATTGATTGTTCATAAACGAAAAAATCTCCTTTCTATTCCTAATACAGAATGAAGAAAGGAGATTGTGCCAATTATTTTTATTTTCTATAAAATTAATTGGATTGTATCATAATATTTCCCATTAATATAAATGGTTGCAAGCAAATATTTTTGCTGAATCGCAAATGTTTCATCGGTTTTCAATCCGATAACACTTTTTCATAAGATTGTTTTTCAACAGTTTTTTGATCTTTTTCCCTATTTTAAATTGCAAGGTCATTTTACTAAGGAATGATGAATCTGTAATTTATGCTTCCATATGAGTTTTTCTATGGATCAAAATATCAATCGTTTGGATAGAAGTTACAAAATGATTACGGAAGAATGACCTTATTTGACTTATATTCGTGTGTCTGTCTTTGTGATCGATATGCCGGCTTTCAATGCTTAAATCTCTCCCAATTCTTTAATGAATGGTTTTATAAACGATCTTGTTTTGCAAATTCTATCTTTTGTTGCCCAAAATGAATGGGATTTAATTCGTTCTCGTCAAAAAGAGGGCATCGAAACTGCCAGATTAAAAGGCAAACATCTTGGCAGACCATTTCTTCGTTTGCCCGATAATTTTGACCTTGAAGTTGAAAAATATTCTAATAAAGAACAATCTTTAACAGAAACGCTAGAGCGTTTACGCATTTCGGAAAGTAGTTTTTATAAATAATCTAATAATAAAAACAGATTGGATCCAATTAAAATAAAATCCAATCTGTTTCATATGTTAAATTAATGTGCATACCGCCATAAAAAGATCCATTTTATCGTATGCCCGATGATTATAAACGATAAAAAAAGTATAAAAAGAAAACTGTTAAAATCAGGAAATATTTGACCTGAAATATTCATTTGTTGCAGTAAATATCCATTGAGTGGCGTCAAACAAAATATTAAAAATAATAGGCCGAAAACCATTCCAAACAAAAAGCTTTTGACAACGACATCCCATAAAATATTTTTACGGCGATATTCTTTAGAAACGGAACATTGTTTTAAAATGGTAATCTTCTCTTTGGCAAAATAACTTTCAAAGAACAGTTCCATTCCATAAAGAAAAATCGCAACACCAATCAAAATGCCGGATAACCGTCGATAAAGAATTTGACTGTATTGAATCGTATCTTTTAATTTCAAATGTTCATATACCATTTCCTGTGCTAAAAACAACTGATTTTCCACTAGTTCCCGAATCATTTGAGAAGAAACTTCAGAAGAGGGAATACTGTACGTCAAAGAGGAGGAATACATTGTTTTTAAGGCCGCTTTATAACTGGCTTCGTTTTTAAACAGGATGGTTTTGGAAAGATCGGTAATACGACCAAGTACATGCAGACGGATCGGATGCATCCCATATTCGGATGAAAAGGCAAATGAAATATTCCCTCCAATAACGCCGCCACTTAAATCCGAGGTGATAAAAACGCCGTTTTCGTCGGTGAAAAGGTCGGAATAATCTTCTTCCAATTGATCGGCAAAGATAATATCGAATGCTTGTTTTGTATTTATAATATCTTCTATTTTCTCACCTAGGATGGTATTTAATGTTCGTTCGTTCATTTGTACCCAAAAATAAAGGTAGTTGTATTCCGTTTTATACAAATCCAACGTTTCCCAACGATAATACTTTTTGGTTTTCACTTCTCCGAATTCATTGATTTCCGCAACTTCTATGATATCATCTTGAACTACCAAACTTTCATAGTTGGTCTTAATTCCTTGTCGAACGACAAAAGGAAGACCGGAAATACGCACCGTTTCTTTTTCCAATAATCCATAAAGCGATAACGTGTGATACAAATAATCCGATACGACAATCACATTATCTTCGAGTGTATGATCAATGGAAATATATTTCATATTCAATTTATAAAATCCGCTCGATGTATCCACGTTTGTGGTTTGAATATCAAAATCACTGTATCCAATGAAATTGGCATTGGCATACATTTTTTCCCAATTGTATTTTTCTAAAACCGAATTTGGTATTTCAACCTCCGGTAAAAAAGTTTGTTTTTCAATATTCCGATTTTCGGCCACAATGTAGGACTGATCGGTATATTGATTGGTTTCAAAAGCCATGACATCGACCCAATTTAATGAGCCATAGTGAAAAAAGATCATCAGAAAAAAAGTTACAAACGCTGTTAATAACGGAAAGGCATAATCAAAAGCCGAAATCAATGTTTTCATCAAAAGTCGATGATTGATTTTTTGAATAGAAGGCAAAGAAACAAAAGTTTTTTTTCGATCGATGCGTTGTTCAATGCGGATACTTGCTTCTTCAAGATAATAAATCGTATCACAATACTGTTCGATTTCATCAGCATAATGCGATGTAAAAAGAATAATATGGTTTTTGGAAAGTTCCTTTAAGCAACGCAATACTTTTTGCGCCGAAACATAGTCTAAATGACTGGTCGGTTCATCTAGAAGAAGAACCGGAGTGTCTTGTAAAATGGCTCTGGCAATACACAACCGCTGTTTTTCACCGAAAGAAAGTTTCTTGGCACGGGTATCTCGGACGGCAGTTAAATCCAGTTGTTCGAGAATAGTTTTTATTTTTTCCACCTGATCGGAAAACAGCAAAAGATTTTCGAACAGAGTTAAATTTTTAAATACAAGACAACGGCTATCAACATACCCGATATCTTTAAGATCCAATTGATCGTATATGACTTTTCCTTCTGTCGGTTTAAGAATTTTTTTCAGCAGTTTCAAAAGCGTCGTTTTTCCGCTGCCGTTGACGCCGGAAAGTCCGTAAAGTCCGGGATGTTCGATTTTCAAATCGATTTCCTTTAAAATCATTCGTTTGGATCTTTTTTTATATTTGAAATTCAGATTGATCAATTCTATTCTCATTTAGATCACCTGCACGACCAGTAAAATCAAATACGGTTTTACAAGGAAAAAAAGACCGACGGATAACGCTAATAAAACGATATTTCTTACTATTTTCGGATAAAAGACCAATTTATAAACATCTGTTTTTACCATTCCTTTATTGGTTAAAAAAGTCATCGTCCGAATTTCTTTTTTTACATACCAAAAATCATATAATCCAACCGACACCAACCATAAAGTACTACTGATACCAAAAGCAATCTTAAATAAAAGCGGTGCTAAACCGGTTTGATTAAAAACACTTTGAACCAATGGATATTCCATAAAATAAAATGCATTCGGTTGGTTTACAATCGCTTCTAATAATGATTGATAATCCGATTGTTCAAAATCAATCGTATATTTTTCCTCTGCTTGTAAAAAATTCTTTTTATTTCCGTAATCCAATGCCTGATAAATTTCTTCATAAACGTTGGAAGAAACAAATACTATCGGTGGTTGCTTTAATAAGGATGATGTACCCACTTCAAATCCCGGAGGAATAGAACTGGCATAATTCTGGTAGTAAACACTTCCTTGATAGGTTAACGTCCGTTGGTAGGTTTTTCCGTTTAAAACAACGGATAAATCAACAACAGAACCGACTTTTGGCAATTCATCGGACACAAAGCGATTATCGAATGCCCATAAATAAGTACTCGGTCCAAAAAATTCATAGTTTACCGAGTCCATAATGGCATTTTCTTGCATCACGCCTTCTTGCCCATACTTGCGGTTGTTTTCCTCATCGTAACATAAAATATGAACGGCATTTCCCGTTGTGCTTTGACACCAGATCCCATCATATCTAAATTGACAAATCTCATCGAATGTTGCTTGATTCATGTATAAAGGCATACAATAATTTGTAATAAAAATTTGGTATTCTTCCGTGGATAGTTTTTCCATCATTTGACGATAATTGGTTTGATAAATCTCAATGTCCAGCGGATAATAAGTCGTTACACCGGAATAAGGAATCGTTCCTCCACTTGGATCCGGTAATCCCTCCGGATAAATTCTTTCATCGTGAGGGGACTCAAAACCAAAAAAACTACTGGAAGAAAACGAATAATAGTCATATAAATAATCGGAAAGGTACACCGTTTTATCGACTAATTTTACTTTCCGACCATTGAAAAGAAACGAATCCGTCACTCGAATTGATGTACTTCCGAATAAAGTTGAAAGTTTTCCATCTTGTTCGCTTTGTAAGATCGGATAGCCTAACGCATGATCCCATTCTTCATACATCGTAACGGCATTGTATCGATCTTGTAATTGTTGACTGATTTGATATACTCCGACACTGGTATTTCGGATATAATAATCCCATATATCTTTTTCTCGAATCAAAAAGCCATTTAAAAATATCAAACTAAGCAAAAACAAGCCGTAAACGGCTACATCAAAAACCGTGCCAAGACCAAACCACTTTTTCAATTCCGTTTTAAAAGCCGTCCCAATCATTTTTCTTTTCGGCAATAAAGATACAGTAGGATTTACGATTTTTTCTGTTTCAAGAAAAAAATTTCCTTTCAATTCATGGTTGCTAAATTTTAAATGAACATCCGCTTCCATCAAAGCATCTTGCTTATGGGCACTTAAAATCACCAGACATTCCTTTGACAACTGCTTCAGTTCCTCTTTCAGTGCGTTTTTATCGACCGAATCGATATTGGAAAGCGGTTCATCTAAAATTGTAATCGGCGCTTTCCGAATTAACGCAAAAAACAGACTTACTTTTTGCCGTTCACCGGAAGAAAGAGTTTGGACCTTTTGGCGCCACAGATAATCCAAATGATAGCGGTAAAGATACGCTTTTATTTTCTCTTCAAAACCATCAAACTGCAAATGGAAATTTTCTTCTACCGTTAGATAATCAAGCATATTGTGATCCGCTGTATGATAATAGATATTCTGCGCTTTAAAAGCAGATACATCTTTACGGGAAAAAACTTTTCCGTTAAAGGAAACCGTTCCTTCGTAACTGAAGTCGTTGAATGATAAAATATTTAAAAAAGTTGTTTTGCCACAACCGCTTTCGCCTTCTATCACTACCAATCCTTTTTCGGGGAAAGATAAAGAAATGTTTTTCAAAACAACTTTATCATGGAACTTTTTCGTAAGATTCGTAATTTCAATCAAAGTATCAACTACTTTCTATAACTTTTCTGTAAACAGCGTTGCAAAATAATTTCATAATAATTTTTTAATTTCTATATTGAAAACTATATTTGTATAGTCAATGAGCTTATTATTTTTACGAATATTATAACAATTTTTTAAAAAAATAGCAACGAAAAATAAATTTGTCAATCAAAATGGTAAATTTATTATAAAAACAAATTCATTCGTTGAAATTTTATTTTTTTGAATATCGTTCATTTCCCCACCATTGAGGAATCAATTCCCGCAACAAAATCGTTTCTCTTTTTTCATAGTCGATCATAATTTCCATCTCTTCGTTAGCCTGATTCAGTTGCAGAAAAAACTCGCGGCAAGCCCCACATAAAATAGCATTACTTCCTTTTGACGGAATTTGGTCGCTTACTACAATCAACCGTTTGACCTGTGTTTGACCACTATTGATATACATGTTTAGCGCGGCAGTTCTTTCCGCACACAAATTCAAAACACCACTGCAACTTTCAATACAAAAACCGGTAAAAATCGTGCCGTCTTTACTTTCTAAGGCACAGGCAACGTGATGAGCCTCAATAAACGGCGAAACCTTTTCCGGGTGATATTCTTCCTTTGCCTTTAATAACAATTTTTCCCATATATCCATCGTACTTTCCTCCTTATTTTTTTGATTATACCATATTTGGAAAAAGCACTCAATGATTTTTATATGAATTGTAATTCACGATAAAATTAATTCAACGTTTTTATGAAATTTTATCATAATTGTTGTTTTAAAAACAAAAACACGTAAAATTATTTTACAAATACTTGTTGTTCATGTATAATATTAAATATAATTCGTATGTTTTTATTATCAAAATAGTATATTTTAAAGAAAAATGGATTCTTCTTTTTAATTTTCATTAACAAAAACATCGATTTATTTAAAAAGGAGGGGAATTAACATGAAAAAAATAACTGCATTCTTTTTAATTTTATTCAGCATAATAACATCTTTTTTTGTACAAGGTTATGCTTTTTCCATTATGCCGCCAGAAGGTTCGGAAGTTTGCGATTCTTTCGATAGTCTTCCTTCGCTTAGCGATTCTACTTTTGGGAATTTCAGTATCGTACAATCTTTGACACAATATGAAGAAAACATCGCTACCGATTTATATTATCGAATTTGGAAGGCTTCTAAACCTGTTAGTTTACCATATAAATGTATTAGCGGAGAAAATATTTTAGACTATTCCACTGCCGCCAAAGGCAGTACCTTTACAATAGAATACATAGAAGAAAAAACAGAAACTACTACCTATGAAAAAATCGTCACAAGTGAAACATCTACTGTTTTTACACAAAATTTAAAAGAGAAAATTGGTTTTCCCATTGCCGAAATATCTTATCAACTCCAACAATCTTTACAAGAAACCATATCAACTTCCATACGCAACGAAACATCATACAGTACAGTAGCAGGAACGAGAATCGTTAAAAGTTATACAATTCCGGAAAGTGGTTATTATCGTTATCAGTACCGGGCCAGTTTTCAACTTTATTATATTCAAATGTGCGGCATCGTGTATAAAACCATTACCAAAAACAACCGCACTTATCGAAACGGAATCGATTACTATTATTATATGAAAGAACCAATCGTAAAATTAAGTTACAAAGGCGGGAATGTCGAAGGTCTTTATCTTTATCAAAGAGTATCCGATGGAATTCATTTCATTTTCAATGATAAATACTGTCTTGATACAAATTGGATAGTTTATATTTAAAAGGAGTGGTTCATGATGATTCAATTCAATCACATCAATTTGCAATTTAAAGAAAAACAGATTTTTAAAGATGTATCTGTCACACTGCCCAATCGCGGTTTGGTCTTACTATTCGGTAAAACAGGAAGCGGCAAAACTACTTTTTTAGATTTGATAGCTGGAAAAAAGTTATCATATCAAGGAACAATAACCAAAAATGAAAAAACAGAACAGGAAATCTTTTACGCTTTTTATCAAGATAACCTTTTTCCGTATTTGACTGTGTATCAAAATTTAAACATGTTTTTAACAAACCGGGAAATGAAAGAGGCCGAATTTTATTTTAATAAGTTTGAACTGATGTATCTTCTGCATCGTAAAGCCGCCCTTCTTTCCGGTGGAGAACTTCAAAAAATCAATTTGATCATAGCCCTGATTATCAAAGCGGATATCACGTTATTGGATGAGGCTTTATGCAACATCGACAAAGACAGCAAACCGCTTTTTTTGGAAGAAATTCGCCGTCTGAGTCAAGACGTCTTGGTAGTTTTAACCAGTCACGATCAAGCCGATCGAATGAATGCCTCGCTTGTTTTAGAAATCGTCGACCATCAAATCAAAACAGTTTTTCAAAATAAGCCGCTGTTGGTACAAAATGAAAAAAAGAAGGAAAGAAAAAAACGGCATTTTCGATTGGGGAATGCGTGGAACTTATTTGTACATAAGTCCAAAAAAGTCAGCATTTTCAGTCATCTGTTCCTTTATCTTCTCTTATTAACGACTTGTGTATGTTCTTTGATCTATCGTACAGACTATCTTACTCTTGCAAAAAGAGCCATCGATTATCAAAACATTCCCGTTTATACCGGGACAGCTTCTTATTCGTTTCCGGAAGCGATATCCATTGAAAAGGAGTTTTGGTTGTTCCGAGAAACAGAACAATATGTAATCTGCGACCAATTGATTGTCACGCCGGTTTTGTACAGAAACGGAACAAAAGAAACATTAAAAGATCATACATTGTACATCAGTGATTATTTATACGATTTGTCTTTCCAAAACACAGATTTATCACAGATGAAAAATGAAGATTATGTTCCAAAACAAAATGAATCACAAAATCCGCTGACAGTCCGCACTTTCAATTCAACCCCTCTTTCCATTGAAATTTACGAAACCGACTATAAACGATATCTTCCCAATGAAGAAGAACCGTATTATCAAAGCAAATTAGATGACTTTATTCATCGAGCCGAAACGTATTACTGCTTTGTTTTTTCCAATGAACAAACAGCCACCGATCTTTTTTTCTTATACGATAGAAACGACGGTAAGGTAGGTGTGGTCGGTTTGAATAATTTCTTATTGTTATGGAAAATTCCTCCTATCATAGACGATGGTCTCAACTCAGATGAATTTTGTACTTCCAAAGAGTATCTTTCCGTTTTGACCGGTATTCCAATAACAGATCTTGATTTAAACGATTATTTCGGAAAAAAATTTACAATTACATTTGAAAATCAAAACGGAAAAAAGATTCAAAAAGAACTGACTTTTGTCCGAAGTCCCCTTTATGGAACCTATCCGCCGTTGGTTGCGCTCCGGGTCAGCCAACCGGTTTTTGAAGAAATCGTATCAACTTTAGAATGTGATAAGTTGGAAAGTTTGTATGGCGGGCCGACAAAAACAATAACCTTCATTGACTGTAATCAAAAAGAATTTTCTGCTTTTTTAAACGACACACTCGTCAACGACGACATGGACTATGCCAATGAACAACTGGTCATCCAAACTTTCCGTCATAAAGAAAACTATGATCGGATCGCCCCGATTTTAATCCTTATTTTCATTTTTGCAATCCTTGGTGGGTTTACTCTTTATTGGCTGTTTTATTTAAAACCGGACTATCATCAAACCATCAGCAAATTAAAATCCAAAGGATACACCTTACGGGAAAGTTTTTTGGTTTCTTATTTGATTCCCCTTTGGATGCATCTTTTTTGGATCGGACTTATTGTTTTGACATCGATCTATCTTTATCTTCCCTTTTCTAAATTAATCGGGTTGGCATTTTAGGTGATCCTATGTTTTATGTACGACATTTAACATTACGTTATGGTATTCAAACTTTATTTGACGATGCCGAATTTACCATTAAAAGTCCGGGTCTTTACTTGTTAAAAGGAAAAAACGGTTATGGGAAAACGACTTTATTTAAAATCCTAAAAGGCCTTATCCCTTCACCATGTCAAATCCAATTTGGTCAAAAGCAAGATCCTTTCGATCAAATCAGTTATGTCAATGCCAAATTGACCGTATTCGAACGATTGACGGTTCTTGAAAATCTATTGTTGTTTGAAAAAGACGAGCAAAAGATCGCCGATTTGATTCGACAAGTCGGTCTAAGCGATCAATGGAAAAAGAAAAAAACAAAAAATCTTTCCGCCGGTGAAAAACAACGATTGGCTATTTGCATGGCATTATTAGAAGATAAACCCATTCTTTTATTGGATGAGCCGACCAGCCATGTCGATGCGGATACGGCCGAGATCCTTTTACAGTTATTAAAACACGTATCGAAAAACAAAATCATTCTTTGTACCTCTCATCAGGACATCCAACAACAAAATGGATTATGGGATGGAATTCTTTCCATCGAAGGAAAAAAGATTGTTTTTCCAAACGATCCAGAAGAAAAGCCGCTTCCACAGGAAATCAAACCGTCTTATTACAATCCGAAACTTTTAAACAAGATTATCTTTTTTAAAGCCAAACCGCTGTTTTGCTTCTTTTGGGCTGTGTTATCCTTGATGCTTATGTTGTGTTTGCAAATGGCATCGCTATCACAGGCAGACATTTATTACCGAACCATTCAATTCGCATCAGAACCGCTTTATTTGATCAACGAATATCGCTCTTCCGAACTCTTTTATCTGCCGTTTGAAGGGTTTTCCTGTTCTTCTTCTTTATCATCTTATCTTGAAAAGAACGCCTCGGAAATGGTGGAGGTGCGAAATCTTATCCAACACGACTTTTTCACACCTTTTTTCGAACTGGAAGAAAACGAAACCATCTATCCGTCTGATCACATTCGCTTAAATCAGATTTTATTTACCGACACTTATCAAGAAATTCCTTTGACAAATGGGGAAGTCGTCATCAGCGACTATCTTTATCATCAACTGGAAAACGGTTATTTGCAACAAGATGATGAAACAACGTATTTTGAAGTATGTGGTATGAAACTGATTGTAAAAGGTTGTTTTCAAACACAATACGAAACCTTTTTACAACTTGATGAATCGGTTTATCAAAAAATGCCCGAATACATCAATGAAGCCAATTATCTTTATTATCGCTGCTATATGACCAAAGATACTTATTATCTTTTAAAAGAGGCTTACTATTCTTTTTTTCAAAACGAAACGTATTGCCAAAGCATTTCCGGCTTGAAAAATTTAGAAGACGGAGAAACAAGACTCCTCTTACAAGGAACGTTCCCCAAAACCGATACCGAATGTTTGGTAAGTACAGGTTATTTAAAACAGCATGCCATCTCATTTGATATCCTTGGTCGGTTCAATTTGTTTTCTGCTCGTTATCAGCCGAAAGGATACTCAAATCCGACTGTTTTTGATGCGTTTTTAACCGTTAGCGGAATCTTTGAATCCGCTGAAAGTTGTATTGTTTTAAAAGATGCCGAAGCCCAACAAAAAATGATGGACGATCGCTTGGATGAGGCCCCTAATTTCTATTTAAACCAACAACAACTTTCTTTATCGACCGTTGAAAAAATAATGGAAGAAAACTGTATGCTGTCTTATAGTAACAACCACCTACTCATTGATGCTTTTGAGCGTTTTTCGCTGATTCAGCCGATTGTCCGACGATTGGTCGTGGTGTTTATTTTATTAAATGTTTTCTTGATTTGCATCTCCTTCTTTTTGGAAACAACCCGAAAAGAAAACGATCTTGCTTTATTAAAAGAAAAAACCATACCGATCCGAAGCCAATGGTTTTATCATGCGTTTTATCATCTATTCAGTTTCGGTTTTTATTTGTTATTGACCATCACTTTGTATATCTTAAGCATTCGTTTTTTGTGTCCGACTGTATTTGAATCATTATTCGATTGGAATGTTCAATTGCTTGACAGTCAATGGATTATTTTCACTTTGGTTGCGGCATTTTATGCTGTAATGGGAATTTTCTTAACTCTCTTGATTCAAATTAAAAACAAAATAACTGCTTTTATTGCCGAAAAAAAAGCCTGCAAAGGCTTCTAGTATCTTACTTTTTGAATGTCTTAAAAACACCGTCCCAAATTCCCAACGTATCCCGCACGATTACAGCGGGCTTGCCAATTTTATCCAAGTCGTTTTCCTTGTAATCCGTATAAATGCGGACTGCCTTATTCATGCTGTTTTTAATGCCAATATAATCTACAATAAGTCCTTTATCCTTACCTTTGCATATATGGTTGACTCTGGAGAAGGTCTGTATAAGTGTTTGCTGTTGAACGGGCTTATCTATATACATCATCTCGAGTTCCAACACGTCGAGACCCCCATTAACAATATATCTACTACGATAGTAATTTTAAAGTTGGATTTAGCCTTTTTAAATTGCTTGTCCAGTTCCTTTTTGTAGTCATCATTGCCAAGCAAATCCTAAAATCCTTTTTTATCGTCTTTGGAACAAGTCATAACGAAATTGACAATTATTCCGTCTTTTACCGACTCCGTCATGGTATATTTAGAAACGACAGAACCGAACGCATCGATTGTAGCGTCTATCAGCATACCTGTAAAGCCGACATAAGTTGCATTGGTAGAGAATCATGCAAGTTTTTGGCAAAACCATAATGCTTTTTCACACCCTTTTCGATCACGCGAACCTTTTGTTCCAAATTGATCTGCGAACGGTGTGCCTCGCCCGAAATACAGATTATATTTGTTCGGTTAGAAAGCAGTTTGGTGTCCTCTGTAAATTTTTGTATAGTCGTTAAATCCATGCCGCCCCTCTACCATGCAATTTTTCGCGCAATTAAATACTTTCCACCGTATTGTCGCCGCTAAACTTTTTGCATTACACAAAGTTGCCAAAAAGTTGCGTATCAAGATCGTTTCTGTTCATAATTAAAACGATAGTAGGACTTTTAAAAAATTTGCTCCGTATGAGCGTTCGTGTTAAAAAGAGAATGGTAAAACTCTTTCCGCATTCCGTTGCTCCGCCACCTTTGTCGTTTTCTTCGGACTTTATATGAAATTTAATATTTTCAAAAAGTTTTGTCGCAACAAAACATTGATACGATGGCATCGGAAATGATCAGGCACTCCACTCCTTGCACTGCAAACTGATTGATGATTTTAAAGATGTTGCTTTGTATATTTTCAAAATCTATCAGGCTACTGAACAAATCTTTTTTGGTCTTGTCCTCACGGCGGAAAATAAAACCCTCTGTAATTTTATGGAGCATTTCGTAGTTAGATTCATACAGCGGATTATGAGAAGAGTGAACTAATGACAAAATAATGCTTTCCGCCTCGCCGTCATTCCGTCGGCAGAATAGTGCGACAAAAGATATGCCTTTAAATCGTCCTATAAAAGCACGTCCGTCATTTGACACATTAATCTTTCGTCGCATATGTACTCATATCGCTCTTGCTGAAATAATTCAACCACAGACAATTCAAGTTAAGGTTTGTTCATGATTATTTCTCCCTGAATTTACCATCACAAAGAGTTTCCGTATTTGCTTTACAATATTCTCTTACATAATTTACCCAAGTTTCATACCAATACCATTGTTTTCCAGCGACCAAACTACCGTACATCGGTATTTTTAATGAATTCCCATTGTTCTGCCAAAGATTTGTATGTATTGTAATGGAGAACTTTATATACCCCTCTTCTTTCATAATCTTAACAATTTGCTTTGGTAAATATTTCTTTTTTTCGCTCTCCTTAATCATTACAATATTTTTTACTTGTTCTTCCATCTCAGGAGTTGCTTTAACAAATTCAACAACAGAATCTGCCTGTCCTCTATGATTTACGCTAATAGGAATATACATAATTTTATATGAATACTCTTTATTTTGTAAAATTTCTTCTGTTAACTCAGTTTCAAATTGCGAAATATAATTATAAACATTATCAGCTAGGCCCTTCATTTTCGACAATTCCTTTTGTTTAACAGGATCAATACCAGAAAACTGTATTGACAGGACTAATTCGTTTTCTATACCGTTTTGCTTTCCAAACCATTCCGTTAAACAATGATTAAAATTTAATGCACACGCTTGAAGTTTTGCACTTACAGCCTGATCTAATATATTGGTCATTTGGTGTTCCACTTCATTCCTAAGACCAATTATAAAATTCAGATTAGTTTTTATTGCAATATTCAATGGAGATTCCTCAGCTTTAACACATTTGCTCAATTCCCACTCCTTTATTGCACCGTAATCTGTTTTTACATATTGCTTGCGTGAACCCTTTAACTTATAATATCGATATTCTATCCCCATTTGTTCGTAATAAGCATGCATCAAATACGTCCAGGCAATAACTGCCAATGTTAAAAAAGACTCCGATTTAAATTTAATCAATGGATTATTATAAATCTGAACAGCGGCAAGCATGGCTTCCCTTGATTTTTTAATCAATGCATCCTTCTTCGATTTATATTTTCGTTCTCTTTTACTGCCCATTTTTATCCTCCCCTAATTAAAAATTCTATATACGGATTTCTATATACAGTAAGTATAATATAATGTTCTTACCGTTTCAAAATATTTATCTTCAAAAGTTTCTATTCGTCTGTCCGTTAAATCTTCATAGAATAAATCGCCTTCTCTTTCAATTGTTTTGTTGTGAATAATTGTGGTTATAGCATCTATAATTTCCATCATCCAACCACAAACTTCCGATTCTTCAGCCATTTCTAAATTTTGTGATTTCCACAAATAATCTATTGGTGGCAATTGATTTAACTTTTCTCTTCCAAAATCACATTTATCTATGCAACAAAAATAGTCGTCCACATATTTGCTTATCGAAATCCGACTTGTCCCTTTAAATGCCAACAGCTTTATATCCTCAACTATAGACTCAAACAGTTGCTTGTCGGTATAATCCCATTTTAATTCCCGATAACGTTCAAACCCTCTGTGAAAGTATTTTGCGCCATCATACAAATAATCTCTGCCTAATTTGTATTTATTTATGTCCTCTTTCAAGTTATCTATTGCATTATCTACCCACTCTACACCCTCAATTATCCTGCACTTAAACTCTGCCACCTCAAGTATTTTATTTTGTAAATCTTTATTGCACCTACAAAAATTCGTATAGATATTCCTTGTATGTTTCTCATGTCGATGCAGATTAGAAACAAATACACATAAAGGTAAATAATCTCTTTCAGATTCATTATCAATTAAAAATCTGTCTGCTTCCTCTTTTAACACTTTCTCCGCATTTTCTTTTGTTAAACGCTCCATTTCTTTTTCATGGCGTAATTGCAGCCAATATATCGCAAAAGATACCGCTATCGTCGAAATTAACGATAGTATACCTAAAATTATTTGGAGAATATCAACAATTTCCATATGTTGCCCCCAGTGTCCCACCAGTGTATTATAATTAATAATTTAGTGGCTTAATATTGTTAATGTAGCAAATTTTAATTCTTCAAGCCTTTCAATTTCAATCATGTTTCTCTCAATTTGCTGATTAATCGTAAAAATGATTGTCTGAAACAAAGCAAGTTCATTTTGGAACGGTAGTATGATAGGTATTTATTGAATATTGTATATTGTCAACTTGGTTTGAACCGCACCCACAGTTAATACGTCTATTTCCTTCATTTGCTTCTTATAAACAAAAGTATAATATATAAACTCGGACGTAACAATATGTATATCAGTAACCCTAACATAGTTCTCTGTTAGGTTCATGCCATCAAGCCAAACATACATCTTTCTTAAAAGTCCAATAGTTCCAACGATTAATATAACAATATCATCAGTATAGACGATATAACGCGATATTTGATTATACGTATTATCGTCTATATATTGGAATTGAATGTTAAAGCAAATATATCCTATTTAACCCAACATCACGCACTCTAATATAAGGATGAATTGTAGGTGTTTCAGTCAATTCGCAATCAGCAGGCAACCGCTTCTCAACTTTAATAGAACAAATATTTTCTAACTTTATTTCTTTCCCTCCCCCATCAAATAAGACATTTTTAGTGTAATATCCCCCGAAGCGTTCATCGAATATATTTTGGACTTGCGACTCTAAATTATCATTTATCTTTCTTTTAAGAGTAGTTCTATCTTCAATTTTTTAATAAGTATCAACTATTTTTTGTTGCTCCTCTATCGGCGAAACAGAAAGTTGCACATTTCTTCCCAATCAAAAATTCTTTTGCGCTGCCATAAGAATGAAATCTGGCATATCTGGCATATCTGTCCCAACAGTATTAGCAATAGATTTAATAAATTTTTATCTATACTTACTCCTAAAAGTTGTGTAATCTTTGCCTCCCTATTGCGAACATCAACCTCCAAAATATAATCACCAAGCCTCTTATAGTTTAATTTTATAGCCAAGTTCATTGAATACAGCAAGCAAGTCCTGTTTCGATTTTTCTTTCTGCTTTAAAAGATCAGTAAGTTCTGCCTGCACTGCAATGCGCGCATTTTTATTTTTATTGATAATCCAAAGCGCTACGGAAATATCGGTAGTATAGAAAGGATTTCCCAGCAGAATGATAATTGCCTCTATCAAGTTGTTTTCAATGAGTTTTTTCCTTATGGCAAGTCCGTTCCGTCGACGGAAAGCGCACCGTTTGCAAGCAAAAATCCCGCTGTATCGTTTTGCGACAGGTGATAAAATGTGAAGAATCTTGCCGTAGTTTGCATCGCTTGTGAGCGGCACTTCGTAACCGTCCCAGCGCCGTCACCCAAAAGTTCTTTTTCGCCGCGCCGAGCCTTTTGATTAAACGGCAAATTTGCCATGATATAATCAAATTTTTCATCCTTATACTGGTCTTCTAAAAAAGTACTGATTGCTTTTTTGCCCAAAGTGCCGCTTCCATTGATTTTTCTTGCTTTTGTATTTTGGCATATTTTAACCTATAAACCTTGTTATTCTCAAAGACTTTCCATTAACTTAATATTTGAGTTATTATTCGCCTCGTCGATTAAACCCTGCGTAAAGCCTGCCGTACTGAAAAGAATATACTGTACATTTTTCGTTTGTGTAAGTTTAAGCATGGCTTCAGACTTTTCCTGCAAAGCGTGCAAGACGGATAACCCTTTGGGCGAGGTAGTGTATTTGCATTCGCCAAGCACGAGATTTCCGTTCGCGGTATCAATGCCGACGATGTCGATTTCACCCGCTTTGGAACCCCAATACCTGCCGACTTTATTCAAGTGGAAATTCCAAGTATCAGTGGCTGAAAGTTCCCACATTTTTTCACGGCAGACGTCCTCATAGACAAATGACGCATAGTTCTGCGCAAAGCCTTTTTTGATCTGCGACAGAACAAAAGCGGTTTCACCCTTTTCAAGATAGGCGCGATAGGGATAGACATACTTAAACCAAAAAGCAATAAAGTTATCGACTATGCGATAAAGCCCGCTTTTGCTCTTTTCGGGAGCCGTCTCCGTTACGGGAACTTCGCGTTCAACAAGATCCAAGTCCATCAAAACTTTCAAATACTTTGTAAGCCCCGTCTGCTTCAAACCAAGATTTGTTGCTATATCAGAAAGTTTGCGGTTACCCATGGCAATCGCCTTAATGAGTGAAAAATAGCTGCCGATTTCGCTTACCTCTTTTTGCAAGAGGAAGTACGGTTCTTCATATAGAAAGCTCTGTGAATTGAGTACGTTTTCTTCGATTGCCTCTAAAATGTCCGTATAATTACAGAAAGTTTCGATATACTTCGGAACGCCGCCCGTCACCGCATAGAACGGGAGCAGTTCGTTGTTTTCCCGTCCTTCAAAAAATTCATGATAATGGCTGAACGGTATTTGTTTGAGTTTGATTTGCGCCGTGCGCCTGCCATAAAGAGGAGAACTGTAATCGAGCGTCTGCGATTTCATGAGCGATACGAGAGAGCCACACAAAATCAGCATAACATTCGCGTCTTTAAGCAGCGTATCCCATACCTTTTGCATAACGGACGGAAATGCCGAATTGGACTGCCCGATATATTGGAACTCGTCTATCACGATTATTTTTTTCGTTTCCGTCTTATATTCGACCAGCGTTTTAAATACGGTAAACCAGTCAACAACAGCGGACTTTAAAAGTTCGTTGCCCGTAAACTCTGCAACCTGCGTTTTGAAGTAATTTAAATTCTGCATTTCGGATTCTTCGGTCGCAAGAAAATACAGGGAATCTGAATGACTTTTCAAAAACTCTGTAATAAGCGCCGTTTTTCCGACACGCCGCCTGCCATAGACAATGACGAGGGACGATTCGTTTGAAAGATATTGTTTTTCTAACGCATCTAACTCTTTTTCACGGTTAACAAATTTTCGCATTTCGTACCTCCGAAAGACTCTTTATCTAATATTATTATACTTTAAATTATAATACTTTCAAGTATAATTTATAAGAATCTTAAACTAGTTTAAAGCAACGCTATTTTTTTACCGACATTCAAATGTTTCTTGCTATTGATTTTTTTGTTTTTCTTGTAACTATTAGTGGGATTTGAACCTGCGATCTCGTTTGATTTTTAGGTATTCCTAATAAAAAAGGCATATCGTCTTTTTCGTTTTCTTTCTAAATCAAAAAAGAGAGATGCCTTTTTATTTTTAAATTATTTGGTTATACGGTATACTTGAAATAAGCCGTTTCATCATCAAAATGTTCGTTGGTTACCATATGATAACTTCTTTGAGTTAAGTTAAATACAATACTGTGAATGGTCAAACCGCTGTTTAAATGGCGTTGACCGACGTTTTTCAACAGTTCAAAAGCGTCTTTTTCCTCTTGCATAAGCCCGTTTGTTTTCGATAATGTTTCCCCGATGATTTGATAGCGATTCAACCCGGCTTTTTCATCATCGCTCTGATAATAGCCCGGTGCCACAATAAAATTGGTGACCCACTGATAATCCGTAGCCGCCGCTTCCAATTCGCCTACTTCGGAATCCGAATCTTGATACGTAACCGTTAATTTTCTTTTTGTTCCGTCATTGTCGGTGGCATCCGTTCCGTAAACCCATTCTAAAATGGCACTTTTACCGGTACTGTCGGCAACCATATAATGGAAACTGGAGTTTGCCGAATCATGCAAATCATACTTTTGCACCAATTCCACTGCCTTTTCCACACTATCGGCATAATCTAAAATCATACGAAGCATCGTCGTTGAAGTAATATCCGGAAGATCGGTCGTTTGATTGGTGGAATAGGATTTGTCGTCTTCTCCTTGATAAGACATGAAAATAGCACAGGCAACACCTTTTTCATTGATTCCATCTAGCGGAACATAAGGTGCGGCCAACGCGGTAATCCGATTAACCAAACCGGTTACGTCTTTTTTCGTATCCAATCCCAGATATCTTAAATCAACGGTGGAAACCGATGCGTAACCATGGGACGGATTGGTTTTGACAATACATGTATTGGTTTGTTCCATATCGTAATTACGACCGAAAATACGGTCGCCGTTTGGCAGTTTGGCTGTAAAAGCGGAGCAGGAAATATCGGTTTCCGTGATATTCATCGGAATCAATCCTTTTGTGATTTTTTCCGTGATAAACGCGATCAATTCACTGTCGGAAGTAGCCCCTTCTTTTAAGAAATCTTCAAAGTAATAACTGCCTTTGACATCCATTTCATAAACAGCCCCATCTTGATGGGAATCATCGCGATTGCGGATTTTCTTAAACGAAAAAGCCGTATTGATCTCGTTAAACCATACGGAATAAACCGTTATTCCGCCGGCAACGATGACAATCAATAAAACTGCCAGCGTTAGGACGATTATTCTTTTTATTATTTTTTTCATCTTTACACCTCATCTTATGGTAAAATAAAACACATATAGTATACTTAAAATATGTGATACAAAAAAGGGGGTATTTGTCTATGGACAAACGGTCGGAACTAAACAAAGAAATCAAAGGTGCCATGGCCAAAGCACTGTTTTTATTGTTGGAAGAAAAAGAATTCGATTCCATTACGATCAGTGAAATTGTTATCAAAGCCGGCGTGGCAAGAGCTAGTTATTATCGTAATTTCAAAAAGAAAGAAGACATTATCCGCTATTATTTAATGGATTTATTGGATCGTTACAAAAATAAATATCCGGCCAATTTAAGTCATATTGCCCGGTACGACAACGTTTTTAGAACCTTTGCCTATGTCTATGAATACCGACGGGAACTACAGGCGCTTTTTAAAGCCGAACTCGGTCAATTCATTTTGGATGCGTTCAACAATTACATTATCTCCCGTTCCGATTTGACCGACGTACATCCTCTTTATAAATATCCTTTTTACTCCTATGCCGGCGCTTTATACAATGTCATTTACTACTGGATTACCAACGGTTGCAAAGAAACCGCACAAGAGATGACCCAAGCCTATTTTGCTTCCTTACATCTGCCGACAGAAGATTTTTAAAAAAAATCGTTTTCGCTCTTGACCTTTGTGTTACACAAAAGTTTATAATTGCAGTGGACAGGAGGAAAATAAATGAAAAAAATTCTATTTATCTTATTATTCGGCAACTTATGCTTGTTTACATCTTGCAGCAACGACCGTTCTTTTGAAGAAAAAACCTATACCTTATCTTCATCGGAGTCCGTTTTCATCGAGGAACTATCCGTCGATTGTTTCGACCGTGAAATTAAACTGGAAGGTAACGACGAAGAAACTATTTCGGTAACTTATTTTGAAGACGATCAAGAAACCTATGCTTTTACAATAGAGGATCAAACCTTAAGCATCGTTCTTTCCCAACACAAAAATTGGTATGATTTTATCGGTGTAAAAGCCGATCGACAATACCGTACGGTAACCATTTCGCTTCCCGACCGGCTTTTTAAAACATTAAAAATCGAAACGACCAATGAAAATCTGACTGTTTCTTCTTTAAAAGCCGAAACGGTCGAACTAATCAATAACGGCGGAAACATTCTTTTACATGATTTGAAGGCCGATCATCTTTCCGCCACAATCAAAAACGGCCATATTACCGGAAATATTCAAGGAAGTTGGGACCAGTATGAAATTTTTTGTACCGTCAAAAAAGGAAACAGCAATTTGCCGGAATATAAAAGCGGTGGTCCCAATCAAATGAAAATAGAAGCCAATAACGGCGATATCGATTTGACAATCGAACCGTAAAACGAAAAAAGCCGATTCAATCGGCCGTTTTCAACCTACTTTTCGTAGGTTTTTTTATTTTTCCAGTTGCTCAAACAGTTTTCTTGCGGCTTCTTCCGGTCCTTTTTGTTCATACCCTGCAATCGCCAGTTTGGTATATAGTTCTCCGACTGCCACATGATTTTCAAACAATTGTTCAAAATAACGATCCAACAATTTCTCGGTTTGTTTTTGGCGTTGATGTGGACCGAACGGGTTGGCGAAAAAGGACTCTACCAATCCCACTTCCTGCGTCGTTCCTTTGGCTTTTCTAGCCCCGCGGACAAAAATCTTCAGTGCCTCTTCTTTGGTGTTGAAAAAGGAAAGCGGCTCATCGACATCATCGTAATTATTGGCATAAAGAACCATATCGACCGGATAGCCTTTCATAATCTGAGAATAGGTCGAAACCGGAACGACAAGACGGGAATTCAATTTATCAGGATTCATAAAAATGGCCCGATCCATTTCTTTGTAAGCATAGCCTGCTTTCATATCATCCAACCGAACAAACGCTCCGATTTCGCTTCCGTATGCCATCACTTGATTGCCGTTTGTTTTAAAGGTTCCCATATCGTCAAAAACAACGACTTGCGATGATATATCATCACCGGCAACCTCGCTTAATGCCTCCAGCGACTCACTCTTTCCGGCACCGGAATCACCGATAATCACGATGTTTTTTTCTTTTCCGTTTCGTAGTTTTATATTGACACAAGCCCCGTGAAGCGGTAAATAGCCGTTATCGATCATTTTGACATTATAAAGCGTCAATAACATTTTCTTCATATAACCGAAGTAATCGATGCTGCTGTTATGCGGCGCCACACCGATATAAAGATCGTTTTCCACATCGTGATAAAAGACGGAATCCCCTTGAATATCCGCACCGAAAACATATAAAATATCCGGTTTTTGTCCTTGGCATTTGTGAAGCGGAACAAAATCGAACAAATTACAAAGCGTAATTCCATGCGATAAGTAATCCCGATGAAAATAAACGTAAGCCAACGCGCTTCCCACATGAGCCTGATAACAATAATATTCTTCAAAGGCATATTTTTTACCGATTTGTTGAAGTGGGTTTTCAAATACTTCTTCGTACGTTCCGGTTCGCTTGTTTTTCGCCGAATACGTAATAAACGGCGGCCGAATTAAAATTTGTTCGATCACGTGAGCGGATGCCAAAAAAGCATAACAACTGTCTTTTGCCATCCACCGATGTTTGGCAATCAAGATCGCGGCATTCACGCCGGCCGGCAAAGCCCGATAAATGGGAAATTCTTCCCCAAACACTTTTTGGGAAATGGAACGATACGTACTTAGAATTATCGTATTGAACCGATCCATAGCGTTGGTAAAGGTGGTGGATTCGATCCCGACGAAATTACTTTTCGCATACACCATTCCGTAGCGTTCCAAACGGCGCCAATAATCATAAAAATTTTCAATCAGTTCAAATAATACGTCCCGATGATCCAAGATCATTTTAAAAAAAGGGTTGATTTTTTTGATATCCGCAACATTAAATTCAAAAAGCAATTTGAAAAGGATGATAAAATCTTTTTTCGGTTCGGGACAGATATTTAAAATCTTCAATACATCCTGTTTTTGTATTTTGTAGATATGATCCAAAAAATGCGACCATACTTCTTTAAAACAAGTTGAATTCAATACCTCTACTTCATTTTTACAGAATAATTCCGAAAAATTCAAAATCACCTGTTTTGTTCCGATGACATGTTCCATTTTTTTGATCTTCTCCTTTTTTCATTTGTTAAAACAAGCCCACTACTTTTCCATCCACATAATCCATATGGTTCGCAGCAGGTTCTTCCGGCAATCCCGGCATAGTCATGATATCGCCTGCAAGCGCAACGATAAACCCAGCACCGATCGACGGACGCAATTCTCTAATCGTGATTTGAAAGTTTTCCGGTCTTCCGTACAGTTTCGCATTGTCCGATAAGGAATACGGTGTCTTGGCGATACAAACCGGTAGATGATCCCACCCGTTTTTCTTTAAAAGCAACAATTGACTGTTTGCTTCTTTTGTGAAAGTAACCGCATCGGCTCCGTAGATTTGCCGGCAAATCGTTTTGATTTTTTGTTTAACGGTTTCCTCATACGAATAAAGCGGCTGAAAGGTAGAAGCTCCGTCGTGATCCTGAATCTGTTTTAGGACTTGCTCGGCCAACTCCAACCCGCCTTGACTACCCAAACAGAAGACATCCGATAAAGCGTAAGGATGTCCCTGTTGTTCGGCCCATTCGGCCAATGTGTTTAATTCCGCTATCGTATCGGTCGGAAACCGGTTGACGGCAATCACATACGGCACATGGTATTTTCGGATATTTTCGATGTGTTTTTTCAAATTTTCCGTTCCCTTCAACAACGCCTCAACATTTTCGTTTTCCAACTCTTCCTTCTTCATACCGCCATGCATTTTAAGCGCACGAACCGTAGCTACGATCACAACACACGATGGTTTTAAAGAAGCGGTCGGACATTTGATGTCCAAAAATTTTTCCGCACCCAGATCCGCTCCGAATCCTGCTTCCGTCACCACGTAATCCGCCAAATTCAAAGCCGTTTTCGTAGCGATAACCGAATTACAACCATGAGCAATATTGGCAAACGGACCGCCGTGAACAAGCGCCGGTGTATGTTCTAGCGTTTGAACCAGATTGGGCATTAACGCATCTTTCATAATCAACGTAACGATTCCGGTCGCTTGAATATCGTCTACTGTAACAGGTCTTCTATCATAGGTATATGCAACAACCATCCGACTTATTCGGGATCTGAAATCCTCAACCGACGTAGAAAGGCATAAAACGGCCATGATTTCCGATGCCACACTGATGTCGAAATGGTCTTCTCTTGGAACACCGTTGGCACTGCCACCCAAGCCCACTACGACATGCCGTAAGGCGCGATCGTTTAGATCCAGACAACGATGCCAAACAATTCTAGTAGGATCAATACGGAGGGAATTTCCTTGATGAAGGTGGTTATCAATCATAGCGGCAATCGCATTGTTCGCCGCCGTAATGGCATGAAAATCCCCGGTAAAATGCAAATTGATATCTTCCATCGGAATCACTTGAGCATATCCACCGCCGGCAGCCCCGCCTTTGATCCCCATAACCGGACCGAAACTCGGTTCCCGTAAAGCCACCATCGTTTTTTTACCGAGGGCATTTAATGCATCGGCCAACCCGATGGTCGTTGTCGATTTGCCTTCGCCGGCTTTCGTCGGATTAATGGCCGTCACCAAAATCAGTTTGCCTTCCTGCGGCGCTTTTTTGATATCTTGCCAATGGATCTTGGCTTTATAACGGCCGTACAAATCCAAATCTTCAGGCTTTAAACCGATGGTCTCGGCAATTTTTTCAATTGGCCAAATCGTTGCTTGTTGGGCGATTTCCAAATCTGTAAGCATCGTTTTTCCCCTCTTTTCTAAAAAAATTTTATTTCGTCTATTGTATTAATCATACCATATTCTGCTTTAATTTGAAATAAGAAAGCTTTTCTTTTCGTTAAAATAAAAAAATGTTTATAAATACTTTTACGTATCTACAAACATTTTGATCGTTACAGCGATGTCGAATCCGGTTTGACCATATATAAAATTCCGATGGTACCGGGACCGCAATGAGAAGAAATCACACATCCCGCTAAAGTCGTGTAAAGCGGAACATCCGGTAAAAACGTTTTGATTTGCGATACCAAATAATCACAGGATTCGTAAGCCATCGAATGGGTTACGATGATGCAGTCTAAATCCAAGCGATTCGAATCGTCTTTTAACTGTTGCAGCATCAAATCCAATCCTGCCTTGATTTTTCCGTGCGGTTTTTTCGCCACATGCATTTTTCCGTCCCGAACCGCAATCAACGGTTTGATTTTAAGCAATGTTCCCACGATTTTAGTAAGCGAGGAACAACGGCCGCCTTTATGAAGATAGTCCATTGTATCGATGACGAACTGGGATAAAACTCGTTTGTTGTCCTGATTTAACTTTTGAGCGATGGTTGCGGCAGAATCGCCTGCATCGCGGTATTTACAAGCCTTTAAAACAAGAAGTCCGATACCGGTTGACAGATTCATCGAATCAACAACAAAAATCCGATCGCTTGCAACTTCATTGGCTGCAAGAACGGCATTTTCATACGTTCTGGACATCTGTTTGGAGATTCCCGTAAAAACAACATCGTATCCTTCTTGGACATACTTTTCAAACACTTGAACAAAATCCGCCACGCAAATCGCTGCCGTTTTGGGCAGTTCGTTTTTTTCGCTCACCTTTTGATACAACTGTTCGGTGGTAATATCCACACCGTCTAAAAACGCCTCATCGGAAAAATTAACGGAAAGCGGAAGAACAACCACTTCTTTTTCTTTTAAAAGGTTCGGATCCAAATCATTTGTCGAATCCGTTATAATTTTAACTTGATTCATAGCGTACCTCACTTCTGTCATTTAATCCTATTATACGCTATTTTTCTTCAAATGTAAAATTTATTTGACAACCTTACTTGGGATTTTCGATCCAATAAACGTTATGGGGCATATCCATGCCGTAGTAATGCTTGGTAATCGTCGTTTTCAACTTCATTCCGTTTTTCAATGCGACACGGATCGACGCTTCATTGCTTGGTCTGATGATGGAATAAACCGCATCGACCTGTAATTGATCAAAAGCGTATTGTTTACAGGCTTGCGCACTTTCGATCGCATACCCGTTATGCCAATACTTTCGTTCAAACAGATAGCCGATTTCAACGACTTTTTGCCCATCTACCATTTGATAGGTGATGCCGCACTGGCCGATCAGTTCGTCGGTATCTTTCAACACAACCGCCCAAAGGCCGAACCCGTCTTCTTCATATCGTTTTTGCTGTTTTTTCAACCACTCTATACATTCTTCATCACTGAAGGCATGTTCGTAAGCCCGCATGGCAATCGGATCTTGCAGTGTTTTACGTAAATCCGGCAAATCGGATGGTCGCAATAAACGCAAATACAGTCGTTTGGTTTCTAAAATCATACGCCTCTATCCTCCTGTTTATTTATTATAACACGACGATAGAAAAGTCGATCTGTTTTTTTTACAAATCTTCTTCTTTGATCTCATACTTTCCGTTTTTATTTTTACGAGTGAATTGGTATAAATACTCTTCTACTTTCTTTTTGTTGTTGCTATCGATATTGAAATCAAAGGAAATTTCATAATGCATTCGGGATAAGGCTTTTTGGAATTTCTCATTGAAACGATCTGAAATAAGTCCTTCTTCCCGAATGGTTTCATCAAATACATCCGAGGGATGAGATGCGTTTTTTTGAAACCCGATGACCTCTTTTTCCTCCATCCCTTCCAAAATGATAATCACATTTTCAAGGGAAATGCTTCTTCCTTTTTGATCGGTGAAAAAGCCGCAACTGATCAAGTTTAATAGAAACGACTGGATATTGGGACTGGCAAATTTGAAATTTTTAAAAACCAAAACGGAAAACGGATACGACAGAATATGTTTGGAAAGCATCCCCTCATCCTCATAACCGACATACCCCGGCGGCGCACCGACCAAGCTGGATAACATAAACGAATCTTTATAACCTTGCAGATCCAAATTCAACAGACACTCAGGCCCGATGTTAAAAATCTGCATGCAATCTTCAATCACATTCAACAATCCTTTTTTATTCCCCTCATAATGAATTTTCAACAACGGCCGTTCTTCCAATAAATGATTTTCAAACAACCATTGATACTTTTCCAATACGGGGTAAGAAAGCGCGGCGGATAAACGATCGGTTTTATTGCCCAAATAAGAATGAATGGCTTGATCGACATCTTCCATGTCGACGGTCTTTTTCTTTGCAATTCGGGCACTGGCCAGCAAATCATCTAAAATATCGATGCATTTATCCGGCCGAAATTTACGGTTGATTTGACGGTCGCTTTCCAAAACCAAATAATCCAAAACTTCATCGGAAATGCTTACTTGATGAAAATCTTCGTAATCTCGGCGGATTCCCGTGACTATTTTTTTAGTTTCTTCCAACGACGGTTCGCTGATAAAAAGCGATTGGAACCGTCTGGACAAGGCCTTATCTTTGGCAATCGTCTTATGGTATTCTTCCAAAGTCGTTGCCCCGATGAGTTTGATTCCGCTTCGCGCCAAAAACGGTTTTAACATATTGGCAACATCCAAATTCCCCTCGGTTGTCGCCGCACCCATAATGGTATGGATTTCGTCGATGAAAATAATCACGTTTTTTTTCGAGGCGATTTCTTTGACAAATCGATCAAACCGTTCTTCGAAATCACCGCGATAACGCGTTCCGGCCAACATCGCCGTCAAATTCAGCGAAAGAATACTCCAATCGCTTTTTTCATCCGCCAGTTTTTGGGCGTATCCTTCGACAATCGCCGTTTTCCCCACACCGGCATTCCCGATCAACAGCGGGTTGTTTTTATATTTTCGATGAAGGATAACATCCAATCGGTTCAAATATTCATCCCTTTTAACAAACGTGGCCAATTCTTTGTTTTTAGCCAACTTGGAAATATTGCGGACATACGATAATTCTTCGGTCGGTGACTGGCTGAAATCGTAAATTTCTTTGACATCTTCAATCAGTTCGTCGATATTGAGATCCAGGGCTTCCAAGATCGCGCAGGCAATGGTATTTCTCGATGTCAAAACGGCCATAAATAAATGTTCTTCGGAGATTTTCCCTTCTCCGGCCAACAATTGAGCTTGATGCAAAATCGTCTGCATGGAGCCGTTAAATTCGCCGTTTTCTTTTCTTAAAATAAATAAATCCTGCGTGATTTTTTCGATTTCTTCTTTGGTGACATCGTATTCATCTAAAAGAAAGTGACAAAGACTGTCTTCGGTTTCATACATGGATAAAATCAAAAATTCACTGCCGATCGTTTTGATATGGTAGCGGGATGAATATTTTTTCATCAAATCCAACACTTGTTTGGCACGGGCATTCAATTCTTCCATCACAAATCCCTCCTCGTAAGGTTATTATATGCCCGAAAGAGAATTTGCATACACACCACTGGAAGGAAGTATAAAAATCGGCTATAATAAAAAACAAAAAAGGAGAACATCATGAATGCCATTATTGCCGGACTTTCTTATGCAAACGATCGCTATGATATTGACTATTCGTTAAACGAATTGAAAAATTTAGCGGAAACCCTTGATTTTGTCGTCGTGGCCCGTTTTCATCAAAAAAAAGATAAACCCGATCCCAAAACGTACATCGGAAAAGGAAAATTAGCCGAAATCAAAATCGCCGTAACAGCCTATGATGCGAAAATGATCATTATGAACGACGAACTTTCCGCATCGCAATTACGCAATATCGAAGCAGAACTCCAAATCAACTGTATCGACCGAAGTTATTTGATTTTAAAAATTTTCGAAGCAAGAGCCAATACCAAAGAAGCCCAATTGGAAATCAAACTGGCTAAATATCTGTATTTATTGCCGAGGGTTTCTTATCTGCGGGAAAAAGAATCGCGTAGCGGTGGGACAAGCGGTGCTTTATCGTCTAAAGGAGCCGGAGAAACGCAAAAAGAGTTGGACAAACGCCACTTGATGCAGCAAATCTACAAAATCAAAGACCAACTTAAAAAAGCCGAGGCCATCAAAGAAAATCAAATCAAAAAACGAAAACAGAACCAAATTCCGATGGTCGCTTTGGTAGGATACACCAATGCCGGAAAATCGTCGGTCATGAATACGCTTTTAAACCACGACAAAGAAAAACAGGTAATCGAAAAAGATCAACTGTTTTCGACTTTATCTACCTACAACCGTAAGATAACTTACCGAAAAAAAGAATTCATTTTGACCGACACAATCGGTTTTGTTTCCAAACTGCCGACGTTTTTAGTCCATTCGTTTTATCAGACTTTAAAAGAAATCGAGCACGCCGATTTCATTATTCACGTCATCGACGCTTCTTCAAATTACTTTCAAGAACAAATCGAAGTTGTTCGCCAGGTTCTTCTTACTTTAAAAGCCGATTCGATCCCCTCGCTGTTGTTGCTGAATAAGCAGGATCTCCTGCAAAAAGAGATATTTGTTTTATCTGCTTTACCGACGTTATCCTTTTCCAATCGAACCAAATTGCATGTAAAAGAACTACTGGATATGATCGTTTCCAATATCCCGCCCTCCACCGTAAGAGCCAAATTCATTTTACCTTATACGGAAGGAAAACAAAGTCATCTGTTAGAGCGTACGGCTTATATTTATAAAAAAGAGTATTTGGATTACGGAATCTATTACGATGTGGAGTTGCCGATTCACCAATACATTCAGTTTAAACAATTCGACCTTGAAAATATGGTTTCCTAACATTAAAAAAGGATGGAACATCCACCCTAATTATGCCGATAAATAAGATTTTAAAATCGTTAATACCTGATCAAAATCCGTCTGTTTGTTGCATAAATCTTTGATCTTCGCACTGCCCGGTTTTCCTTTTAAATACCAGGCTACATGAGAACGCATTTCCAAACAGGCTATCGTTTCTCCTTTCAAAGCCACCAACAATCGATGCTGTTTGATGATTGTATCCAAAATTTCCGAATCAGTCGGTTTGGCTATTTCCTTTCCGTTTTCAAAATATTCGTATAGTTCCCGAAACAAAAACGGATTACCGAGCGCGCCTCTGCCGATTGCCACCGCATCCACTCCGGTCTCAAACATCCGCTTGCAAGATTCAATATCCGTAATATCGCCGTTGCCGATCACCGGAATCCGCACGGCTTCTTTTACTTTCTTAATCCACTGCAAATCGGCTTTACCGGTATAAAACTGACTTCGGGTGCGGCCGTGAACGGTAATGGCCGAAGCCCCGGCCTGTTCGATTTTCTTGGCGTTTTCAACAACATTGATCGACTCAAGATCCCACCCGAGCCGAATTTTAACGGTAACCGGTTTATGGACCGCATCCACCACGGCTTTGACAATCTCGTACACACGGTTCGGATTTTTCAACAACGCCGCTCCGGCCCCGGATTTTTTAGCGACTTTATTGACCGGACAACCCATATTGATATCGATGATATCGGCATCGCTGTTTTGATCGATATAGCGGGCGGCTTGAACCAGCGAATCGATATCCCCACCGAAAATCTGCATGCTGATCGGATGTTCTTGTTCATGAACGTTCGTCATTTTCAATGTCCGTTCGTTTTGAAAGGCAATGGCTTTATCGCTGACCATTTCTCCGACAACCAACCCGCAATGCATTTCTTTGCAAATCAGCCGAAAGGCTTCGTTGGTAATGCCGGCCATCGGTGCCAAAACAAACCGATTAGGAATGGAAACATCTCTAATCTTCCACATGTTGAATGGCCTCTATTTCTTTTAACACTTCCGCTATCGGAAGTCCGATGATGTTATCCAACGAACCGTCGTAATGATCGATCAAATTTCTTCCCAATCCCTGTATGGCATATCCGCCGGCTTTGCCGAAACATTCCCCACTGTCGATATAGGTATGGATCTGTTCGTCCGACAAAGACTTGAAATAAACATCGGAAACGACGACAAAATTTTTGATCCGATCGTTTAAGACGATACCAACACCGCTCATAACCTGATGTTTTTTTCCCGATAAATTTTTAAGCATTTGAAACGCATCCTGCCGGTCTTTGGGTTTTCCGTAAATTTGATTGTCCAAAACCACAATCGTATCGCAGCCGATCAAAATATCGTTTGGATAAGACGATCGGTCGACCAAGGCTTTTTCCAGACCCAGTCGTTTTACATTGTCGTAAGGCGTTTGAGCCGGATCCAGTCGTTCCTCGATATCGGCACCGGCAACTTTGAACTTGACATGCGCTTTTTCCAGCAGTTCTTTCCGTCTTGGGGAAGTACTTTTTAATACAATCATTGTTATCACCGTCTTTTATTATACCGAAGATTGCGGTAAACGACAACTTTTTTATACCGCAACCGGTATAATTTTTTTTCGGGTGATGAATTTGAAAAAAATCCTTTTCTTGATGTTAACCGCGGTTTTTTATAGTTCCGTCCTGCTTTTCTTAAAAGAAGAAACGGCCCTTTATCTGGCTGTTCTTTTAGTTTGTACACTGGCACTGGATCAAATTTTTTACAGTATTTTACCGCTGGTTTGCTGTTTTTATTTTCCGCTTACCAATGCACTGCTACTTCTTGGAATCGTCGTTTTTCAGTTGGCATTGTACCCGATTTTGAAAAAAAGCCGTTATTCCATGCTCCTTTTTTATATAGCGGCTTTACTCGTTGTTTTTTTCGTTCGTTTTTTTCAAAACGGCTATTCTTCAATTGGGTTGAGCATGAGTCTTTACACCTTTGTCTTATATGCCGTCATTTTATTTTTTCACACGTTTCAGGAAATCGAGGGAAAACATTATATCATCCCTTATCAATCCAAAATCATTACTTTAACGCTTCTGCTGGGTTATTTTTTGGTCTTGTTCCAAAACGGAAAATCGCTTCTTATTTATTTTTTAATGATGCAACTTTACTTGATCAAGGATTTTAAATACAAAGTTTTCTTCGGGTTGATTTATGCTTTGTTGTTGTTTTTATCTTCTCAAAAACCCGAACCTGCGATCATCGGTCTTTGTACTTCTTTTTTTCCGCCGACCGTCCTTCTCGTCATTTCTTATTCCAACCCCTTGTGGGTGCTCGCCGTCCTTTATACGACAGTTGTCACGGTCTATCCTATTAAAGAAAAAAAGATTACCATTGAACAAGACTATATTGAATCGTTGTTTCAGGATTTTGCCAAATACACCGATCAATTAACGAAACAATTTCATCAAAGCGAAACCTATCAACGGTTGAAAAAAGATAAAATAGAAGAAATCAGCCGACGTTACTGTTCTTCGTGCTTGAAAAACACATTATGCAAAAACAAACCGGACAAGCGTTACAGTTTCTTATCCGGAGCGGTTTTAGGAAGCAATCAAAATATATACGATTGTCCGCACTATCAGAATTTTCATATCGACGAACAGCCAGAATACACTCCCAATCGTTTGGAATACAATGGCATTCGGGCCTTAGCCGACGAACTCAATTATCTGTATCATCAAAGCATGGCTTTAAAAAGCGAATACGAACATTTTTTAAGATTGCTTTCTTCCTACGGATACAAAACGATCGGGATCGATATTAATCTGGCTTCTTCGACCCTTTATTTTACGCTTTGTTTTTCCAAGCAAAAACCGATCATCCAATCTTTATTGATTCGGTTGGCCTACAAAGCCTTCGGAGAAGAACTGGAAATCAAAGTTCAACATGAAGCGACCAAAGAAGTTGTCTATTTTTATAAAAAACCGGAAATCAAAATCACCTATGCCCACACCATATTAGCCAAAAACGAAAACTTAATGAGCGGGGATAACTATTATATAAAAAAAGACTACAATTCTTCGTATATTTTCGCTTTATCCGACGGAATGGGAAGCGGGTATAATGCCTATATGGAATCTTCGGATGCACTGAAAACCATTTCCGCTTTATCGTCCTATCATTTTTCGGCTCAAACCATCTTGCGTTTGCTTGAAGATGTGTACGAACTCAAAAGCAATTACGACCGGTACGCTACACTAGATTTTCTTTATATCAATACAGCCAGTCGGAAAATGAATTTGTATAAAATGGGATCCACCACCACCTACATTTTGCACAATCACCAGTTGAAGACGTACGAAAATGCCGCATTGCCTTTGAAACTCGACACAGTCAATTCCAGTTATGAAATCGATCTTGATTCCGGGGACTACATCTTTTTGTTATCCGACGGAATCAGCGACTTTATCAGCCAAGAAGAATTTTACAGTCTTGTTCAAAACGGCAATGAAAACGTAGAAATTTTATGCGATAAAATCATTCAGTACATGAAGCAAAAAGAAAACAATCATTTAAAAGACGATTTATCCTTAATTGCGATCAAAGCCATTTGATATCTGGAAAAAACTGTGATACAATACCGTCATGGCGGTGATGAAAATGCTTCAAAAAGTTCAAGCGTTTATCAAAGATAAACAGTTACTGAAAAAAGAATTTCCGGTAGTTGTTGCCACATCGGGCGGAATCGATTCGATCAGTTTGTTATCGGTATTAAACGAATTGGGTTATTCGGTTATTTTGGCCCACGTCAATCATCATAAAAGAAAAGAAGCCGAGGCGGAACAGCAGGCGATGAAAGCGTTGGCAAAGGCATGGAGTATTCCGTTTGAAACGACTTCTTTTTACGAAGATAAAACCAAAAATTTCCACGATGACGCTCACAACCAGCGGTATGCTTTTTTCAAATGTGTAGCCGATCGGTATCAAACGCCTTATATCGCAACGGCCCATCATTTAGACGATCAATTGGAAACCATTTTAATCAAACTCATGAACGGTTCGAATTTATTCGGTTACGGCGGGATATCTTCTTCTTGGTCCGATTCAAAACATACGATTGTAAGACCGTTTTTATGTGTTACCAAAGACGAAATTGCCGCGTACGCCCGCGAAAAGAAACTAACTTATTTCGAGGATTCCTCCAACCGGGAAGACGACTATTTGAGAAATCGCCTACGACATCACTTCATTCCGCTTTTAAAAGAAGAAAAACCGGATATTTTACAGAAATCACAGGAATTTTCCAATCAACTTAAAGAATCTTTTTCTTTTATCCGCAAGCAAAGTATAAACTACTTGAAACAAAACCACAATAGGATTGACAGACCCTCCTTTTTACAATTGGATACGGCCTTACAAAAAGATATCTTATGCCTTTTATTCGAAACCCACGACCTTCATAAAAATCAAGAGATTGTAACGTGGATTTTGCATTTGCTGCATACGACAACGGGAAATAAAAAAATAACCCTCCAACAAGGGCATTGTTTTATCATCGAATACGAAAAAGGCTTTATAACCAAGCCCGATGAAAAAAAACAATTCGAGGCGGTATCGCTTTGTTTAAGCGAAACGGTCCATTGGGAGAAAAACCGGTTTTATTTTTCAAAAAAAATGCCACAAAATAATGCAAAGTATTTAAAATTATGCTATAATGATTTAAAGTTGCCTTTAAAAATCAGAAGCAGAATAAAAGGTGACTGGATCCAAATGAATTATGGGAAGAAAAAAATAGCTCGTTTGATGATCGATGCCAAATTCAGTACCGAAAAACGAAAGACAACCCCGATTGTGACCGATGCCGAAGGAACAATTTTATGGGCTGTTGATCTGGCTTCTTCTTCGGTTGTGCAGGCACAAGACAAAAAAGGAGATATTTTTTTAGTTTGTGAGGAAATAGAAAATGCAAAACGACATTAAAAAAATCAGTGTAACGGAAGATGAAATCAACCAAATCGTTCAAAAACTGGGACAACAGATTACAGCCGATTATCGGGAAAAAGAACCGCTGTTGATCGGACTTTTAAAAGGATGCAACCCGTTTATGGCCGATTTATTGAAAGTCCTTCCGATCTACTGCAGCGTTGATTACATGAAAGTATCTTCTTACAGCGGAACGTATTCCACCGGAAAAGTTTCAATTCAGCAAGATACAACAACAACGGTCAGCGGAAAAGACGTTATTGTCGTTGACGATATTCTGGATACGGGAAGAACATTGCAAGAAATCAAAAATCTGTTTTTAAAACGCGGGGCGAAATCCGTCAAACTGTGCGTTCTTCTTGATAAACCGGAAGGAAGACAAACCGATATACAGGCAGATTATGTAGGGGGTCTTGTTCCAAACGAGTTTGTGGTTGGTTACGGACTGGATTATAACGAGCGGTATCGCAACCTGCCCTATATCGGTGTTTTAAAGGAAGAGATTTATTCTAAATAAGGAGGAATTATGCAACAAAATCAAAAACCAAGAAAAAAGTTTGACTTTTTATTTTACTTGCTGATCATCGTTGTTATCATCGGAGTTTTTCTTTTAATTCGCAATTTAACCAGACCGAACCCCAAAACATTGACGTATGCGGATTTGGTCGTAGCCGTCGAACAACAAAAAATCGATTCCGAATCGCTTTCGGCACAGCCGGCCGGCGGTCAAAACTACGATATGTTTACCATTTCCGGACGAGTGAAAAATGCCGAAGGACAGTGGGAAGTTTTCTATGCCGTCGTAACGATGGATCAATTCAATGACTTAACGCAAACCTATGATCTGGCAATCGTACTGAATACCTTGGAAGAAAATATCTTCTTAAGCCTTTTAATCAGTTTGATACCGTACATCATTTTGATCGGTTTCTTTATTTTCCTAATGCGCAGTCAGGGCAACAACAAAGCCTTTGATTTTGCCAAATCGACGGCGCGGCTTTCCAAAGGGAAAACCGTTACCTTTAACGATGTGGCCGGATGCGATGAAGAAAAAGAGGAACTGGTTGAAATCATCGACTTCTTGAAAAATCCGCGAAAATATGCGGAAATCGGTGCACGGATTCCAAAAGGTGTTCTTCTGTTCGGGCCTCCGGGAACCGGTAAAACATTATTAGCCAAAGCCGTAGCCGGAGAAGCCAATGTTCCGTTTTTCTCCATTTCCGGATCGGATTTTGTGGAAATGTTTGTCGGTGTCGGCGCTTCTCGTGTACGTGATATGTTCAAGACAGCCAAAGAAAACGCACCGTGTATTATTTTCATCGACGAAATCGATGCGGTCGGTCGTCAACGCGGGGCCGGTATGGGTGGCGGACATGACGAAAGAGAACAAACGCTCAACCAGCTGTTGGTTGAAATGGACGGATTCAATGCCAATTTGGGTATCATCGTGATGGCAGCGACCAACCGTCCGGATGTTTTAGATCCGGCTCTTCTTCGTCCGGGTCGATTCGACCGTCAAATTACCATCAGCAATCCGGATGTCAACGGACGGACGGCGATTTTGAGGGTCCATGCCAGAAACAAGCATTTGGATCCGAGTGTCAAATTAGACGAAATCGCTTGTCGAATCCCCGGATTCAGCGGTGCGGATATTGAAAATCTGTTAAACGAAGCGGCTTTGCTGGCTGCCAGAGACAACCGGAAAGTAATCAATACCCAAGACATTGACGAAGCCATTGACCGTGTGATGATGGGGCCGGCCAAAAAGACCAGAAAAATCACGGAAAAAGAAAAAATCCTTATCGCCCATCATGAAGCCGGTCATGCGATTATCGGACTGAAATTAGACAACGCCAATATCGTTCAAAAAGTAACCATTATCCCGCGTGGTCAAGCAGGCGGATACGCTTTAATGTTACCGGAAGAAGAACGGTATTTGGAAACCAAACAATCGTTATTAGACCGAATTACCGGTTATTTAGGCGGTCGTGTTTCGGAAGAAATCAATTTCCATGAAGTATCTACCGGTGCTTCCAACGATTTCCAAATGGCAACCAAAATCGCCAGAGCCATGGTAACCGAATACGGAATGAGCGAACTGGGACCTGTCCAATACGAACAACCGCAAGGCAGTGTGTTCTTAGGACGCGATTATTTGAAAGAAAAGAATTTCTCCGATCAAATCGCTTTGGAAATCGATAAAGAAACCAGACGGATTGTGGAAGAATGCTACGAACGGGCAAGAAAGGTAATCACCGAAAATTTAGATTTACTCAAAACAATTGCCGATTATCTGATCAAAGTGGAAACATTGACCAAATCCGATATTGATGAAATTGAAGCAACCGGTCATCTGAAAAGATGGGATGATCTGAAAGCCAAAGCGGAAGAATCCAAACCGGAAGAATTACCTTCTTCTGTTTTACCGGATGAGAATTCAAATAACCCGGATCATGAGAGTTGATAAATTTTTAAAAGTATCGCGACTGATCAAGCGACGGACACTGGCTAAAGAGGTTGCGGAAAACGAACGAATTCTTGTGAACGGCAAACCGGTAAAACCTTCCAAAGAACTGAAAATCGGCGATGAAATCACCATTGAATTCGGTAATAAAACGGTTGTCGTTCGGGTAGCCTCGTTAGAACCTACTACCAAAAAAGAAGATGCGGTTCGCTTATACGAGTTTATCCGTGAACAGACTAAAGCATAAAAGGCCTTCGGGCCTTTTTTTGTTCTAGTTTTTTGCCTGTTTTCATACATTGTTATTAGGTGATGATATGAACAATGCCAATTTTATCGTTTACAATAATGAAATCATAATCAACAATATTCAAACGATCAAAGAGTTTTCGGAAAAAAGTTTTTTAATTGAAATCAACAATGAGGCTTATGAGATAAAAGGGACGGATTTGATTTTAAAAGAAGTCGGCAATGATAACAAAACCATTAAAATAAACGGAGTTGTTTCTTCCATAGAAAAGAAAAACAAACTGTCCAAAGAAAAAAGCCAAGGTTTTTTTAAGCGCCTATTTGCCTGATGGAATCGTTATTCAATGTTCTTAAAGTTTTGTTGTGCATCTATTTAGGTGTCTTTACACACCTTCTTTATCAGTTGCTGTTTTATCATCAAAAACGATTTCTTTTCCTTAAAACACTGCTTTTTTTCGGAATCATTGCCGTTTTGATGATCCACATGGCCAATAAATTTCACATCCTCTTATTTCATATGTATTTGTTGTTTTACGGACTTGGATTGTATCTTTCCAAACGATATTTGGCTTCTTCTGTTTTAAAGAAAAACAAAGCGTTTCAGGCATTTTTAAAACCGTTGGAAAAAAAATTATTTTCTATTTTAATCAAATTATCTCTTCCTCCGTTTTATTCGGAAATAAAGGCCAAAATAAAAACATACCGGTATTATAGAAAATATCCTTACTTGAAACCGAAAACCATCTACGAACTATTTTAAGCGATCCATTCGTATCGCTTTTTTTATTGTTTCAAAAAGCGGTGTTTTATTTCGTCTATAAGGACATTGGTTGTTTTTTCGACCGGAATATGCTATAATAAAACAGTTAATATTTTAGGAGGATTGTTTATGCAAAAAAGACCTGAACAAGAACGCATTCGAATTGAAAAAATCCAGTATTTGGAAGAAAAAGGCGTTAAACCCTTTGGACAACGTTACGATCGGACTGCAAATTCAGCATCCATTTTGACTACGTACGAACCTTATACGAAAGAACAATTGGAACAACAGCATTTTTCCGTTCGGATTGCCGGTCGACTGATGGCCAAAAGACGACAGGGAAAAATCGGCTTTATTAACATTCAAGATAAATACGGTACCATTCAATGTTACCTTTCCAAAGAAATCATGGGAGAAGACAATTACGACATTTTCATCAAATCGGATATCGGCGATATCGTCGGAATCGAAGGGATTGTCATGCGTACCAATACCAATCAATTGACAGTCAAATGTCAAGTCTATACTCATCTTTCCAAAGCCATAAGGCCATTACCGGAAAAATTTCACGGTTTACAGGATATCGAAGAAACCAGAAGAAGACGCTATGTCGATTTGATTGTCAACGAAGAATCGAAAAAAATCGCTTTTATGCGCCCGAAAATCATTCGTGCCGTTCAGCATTTCTTTGATCAATTGGGTTTTGTCGAAGTGGAAACACCTGTTTTACAACCCATTTTGGGCGGTGCGGCCGCTAGACCGTTTATTACGCATCACAATGCGCTTGACATGCCGTTTTATTTACGGATTGCCACTGAATTACCACTCAAAAGATTGATTGTAGGTGGTATGGAAGCCGTATATGAAATCGGTCGTTTGTTTCGAAACGAAGGAGTCGATGCCCGTCATAATCCGGAATTTACGACTGTAGAAGCCTATTTGGCCTATTCGGATATGAATGGGATGATGGATTTAATCGAAAATTTCTTCCGAAGTGTCACCCAAGAGGTATTGGGTACTTCTATTGTGGAATTTGACGGACATACTTATGATCTTTCTTCTTTTAAACGGATTCATATGGTCGATGCCATCAAAGAACAATGCGGGGTGGATTTCTGGCAACCGATGACATTCGAACAAGCAACCGAACTGGCTCGCCAACATCAAATCGACGTACCGCATCATTTTACCGGTGTCGGTCATATTGTCAATGCCTTCTTTGAAAAATACTGTGAAGATGCGTTGATCGAACCGACTTTGGTCTATGGACATCCTATCGAAATTTCACCGTTGGCGAAAAAGAACGACCAAGATCCGCGCTATACCGATCGTTTCGAAGCCTTCATCGGTGCTACCGAGTATGCCAATGCTTTCAGTGAACTCAATGATCCGCTGGATCAGATGCAACGTTTCCAAAAACAATTGGAAGAAAGAAATTTAGGAAACGACGAGGCTTGCGAAATCGATACGGATTTTGTAGAAGCACTGGAATACGGAATGCCTCCGTGCGGCGGAATCGGTATCGGTATCGACCGACTGATTATGTTGCTGACAGGAAAAACCAATATTCGCGATATCATTCTTTTCCCACACAATAAAAATCGTAAAGTAGGCGATTAACATGGATATTTATACGGATTACGCCAATTGGAAATTCGAAAATTACGATTTTATTCATCATTTGGTTGAACGAAAAAGCGCGACCATTTCCCGTTTTTCTTCGGTTTTGGTTGTCGTCGATTATCTTTATGAACGCTATTTAAAAAGAAAAAGCGCGACCAATGAGGAAAAAATATTTTTCGAAACCGGTTTTGATTATATTCACGATGCTTTCTACACGATCAAAACGCTTTATGATTACAACTTTAATCAAGATTACGATCAATTGGAACAATGTGCCAAAACCATCAATCTATTGCTTTATATTCATGAATTCCAATCCGAACTGGGAAACTCTTCGGCTTCCAAACAGGATATTGAAAAACTCAACGAATTCGAAGAAAAAGTTTCTTCCTATTTGGATAAAAAAGAAAATGTTCCGGATGCTTTTTTTCCGATGTTAGACGATTTGACCACAACGATATTCGAAAAAGAAGACAAGTCGTTTCACTCAATCGAATCGATCTTTTACGAGGTCGCCTTGGAATACGGACTTTATAAAGAAGACGAGATCGATATTTACAATTCCGTCTTTCAATTTCAAAAGGAACATCATGGAAATCAGACCCGCTGAAATCAGTGATTTACCTGCCATTATGCAAATCGTCGAAGATGCCAGAACATTGATTCAATCCAAGCATTTTCACCAATGGGATAAAGCAAGTGATTATCCAAGCAAAACAGACTTTGTAAACGATATTGAAAACAAGGCGCTTTATGTTGCCGTAAAAGACAATACGGTAGCGGCAATGATGGCGATTTACGACAAAGAAGATGAAAATTACGATGAAATCAACGGATGTTGGTTGTCTACTTCTGCTTACCGAACCATCCACCGACTAGCTGTAAAACACACCTTTTACGGTCAAGGACTCGCCAAAGCATTGATCCAAGAAGCCATTCGCACTGCCAAAGGAAAAGTTTTATCTATACGGATCGATACGCATCCCAAAAATAAACCGATGAATACATTGGCACAGAAACTTGGATTTCAATATTGCGGGATAATCCGAATCAAAAAAGAAAAAACGGAACCGGAAAGAAACGCCTATGAAAGGATGATAGAATGAAAGTCCTTCTTTATTCTCAAAATCAAAAACAAATGAAAAAAAGCGGCATCGGTCATGCCTTGAATCTTCAAAAAACCGCTCTTGAAAAAAACGGGATCGAAGTAACGTTTGATCCCCGCGATTCCTATGACCTTTGTCACATCAACACGTTGTTTTACCGCAGTTATCGTTTTATGCGGACATTACAGAAAAAAAAGATTCCGGTCATCACCCATGCGCATTCAACCAAAGAAGATTTTTTAAATTCATTCCGTTTTTCCAATCAAATTGCCGGTTGGTTCAATCACAACCTTCTTCGGATGTATCGTCACGCTACTACGATCATTACACCTACGCTCTATTCCAAACGTTTAATTGAAAATTACGGCATTCAGGCACCGATTTATGCGGTCAGCAATGGAATCGATTTGGAAAAATACTTAAAAGAAACGACTTCCTATACAGACCAAGAAGAACAACAGTTTTATGATTTTATAGGAATCCGTAAAGACGATCCGTTTATTATCGGAATGGGGTTTTATTTTGTCAGAAAAGGAATCGTCGATTTTATCGAAGTAGCCAGACAATTCCCGCATATTAAATTTATTTGGTTCGGTCATCGCTATAAAGCCATTACTTCTTCTTTGGTCATGAAATCCATCCGCAATAAGCCGGATAATGTCATCTTACCGGGATATATTCATATGGGCTATAAAAAGATTGCCTTTGCCAAAGCGAAAGCCTTCTTTTTTCCAAGTTACGAGGAAACCGAAGGGATTGTCACCTTAGAGGCACTGGCTTCCAAATTACCGCTTTTAGTACGGGATATCGGGGTTTATGAAGGTTGGTTGAAAAAAGATGTTCATTGCCATATGGGTCGTAATAACCAAGAATTTGTGGCGGAAATCAATAAAATTTTAAACGAAGATCAAATTTCGCTGATTGAAAACGGCTATCAAGTTGTCTTAGAACGAGATAGTGCCAAAATAGGAGCTCAGCTAAAAGCCATTTACAAAAAAGTTCTTCAAGAACAAAAGAAAATCACAGAATAGAATTTCTCAATAGTTAGAAAAAGGAGTTAAACTTCCTTACCTTTTTAATTTTCTATGTTAACCCTACTCTTTTTTAAAAACAATGGATTCCATTGTTTTTTTATTTTTATATAAAAAAAACGATATAGCATCGGCTATACCGTTTCCAATTAAACTATAAAAAGATTAAAGACCTAAGACTTCTTTACAAAAAGCGATTATTTCCGGATCTTTTGCGTTTTCAAAAAAATATTTTTTGAAAGAGTCGCGATTAATGGTATCGAATAAGAAGGTTCGATCAATTCTTTTTAAAATCTCGATCATCGGTGTATGCGTGATTTCTTTCACGCTGTCTAAGATCTTTTTATTGGTTTGTTCGGGAATGGCTCTTTCTCTTGGATAACCCAATCCACGCGGACCATTAAACAGTTTTTCAAAACAATATTCCAAGTTCAACTCAGCACCCCAGCCGAAACCTTTGGCAAAAGGAAACGCTGCGCAATTGCCGTCGTTGATTTGACCGAACATATAAGCATCCGATGGATCGACAATCAAACCGCACAATACTCTTGGGAACGAATTGCATGCAAGCATGGCGCCGCTTCCCGTACCGCAACCGGTAACCACAAAATCGGCCGCACCCGAATTAATTAAAATTCCGGCCAACAGTCCGTTTTGAACGTAAGTCAAGGATTGATCATCACTGCCGAACATACCGTAATTATCAACGGTATGACCGTATTTGGATGCTACTTTTTCCAGTGTTTGGTAAATTAGTTCGTTTTTTGCTGCTTGTGAATTTTCATTGATTAATGCTATTTTCATTTTTTTACCTCCTACATAAACAAAGAACGATGGGATACATCGTCCTTTTTCAATCATTAAAATGCTTTTCCGATGCAACCGAACATTTCCATTTTTTCACGAACGGTTTCTTTGATTGCTTCCGTACCAGGAGCCAATAATTTCCGTGGGTCAAAACCTTTTTTCTCGCGATCCTTACCGGCTTCAATATATTCTCTTGTTGCTGCGGCAAAAGCCAACTGACATTCCGTATTGACATTGATTTTGCAAACACCAAGCGAAATGGCTTTTTTGATCATATCTTCGGGAATACCCGTACCGCCATGCAATACAAGCGGCATATTTCCGCATTGTTCTTTAATCTTCGCAAGTGTTTCAAAGTCAAGTCCTTGCCAATTTGCCGGATACTGACCATGAATATTACCGATACCGGCTGCCAACATATCGATTCCCAGATCGGCAATCATTTTGCATTGAAGCGGATCGGCTACTTCCCCACGTCCGGTAACACCGTCTTCTTCACCGCCGATGGAACCGACTTCTGCTTCAACAGTTGCATCCAGTTTTTTAGCCAGTGCAACGATTTCTTTGGTTTTTTCGACATTTTCTTCAATGGAATAGTGGGAACCGTCAAACATAACCGACGAATAACCCGCTGCCAAGGCTTTTTGAGCCCCTTCATAAGAACCGTGATCCAAATGAAGCGCAACAGGAACGCTGATCTTCAACGTTTCGATCATCGCTTTGACCATATCGGCAACCACTTTATATCCCGTCATATACTTGTTGGCTCCTTCGGATACACCTAAAATAACCGGAGCCTTTAATTCTTCTGCTGTTTGAAGAATTGCTTTTGTCCATTCTAAATTATTGATATTGAATGCACCTACTGCATAATGACCGTTTCTGGCCTTTTCCATCATGTCTTTGACATTTACTAATGGCATATTAAATAGATCCTCCTAAAAGTAATACTTCTAACTCTTATTATAATACGAAACCATTTAAAAAACAATGATATAATCAAAAATGAAATCAACATTTTTATTAAAAAGATAGACATTTTTTTCCTTTTTATTTGTTTTCGGTTTTTAATTTCTCTTTTTTTCGTTTTGTTTTACCTAAAAGATAATCGCGGATAAAAAAACAAAAAAAACAAAGCCCGACCATTCCAACCAACATCCAAAATCCGATTGCTTCTTTTAAGAACATTTTCTACCTCCTTTGCTAGTTAGTTATAACTAACTATAATATAACATAAATTATTTGAAAACACAAGTATTGATTCTTTGAAATTGTTTTTCCTGTTGTTTTATGTTATATTAACGGTAACAAGCACGTTTTAAACAAAGAATTTTTAAGAAAGGAGATGTTGATCTTGTTAGACAAATCGATGATTGCTTTTTGCGGTACGTATTGCAAAGTATGCGAATGGAAAGACAAAATCGGCTGCAACGGATGCAAAGCCAACCAAGGTGTCCTGTTTTGGGGCGAATGCGACAAAGCCAAATGCTGCATTGAAAAAGGATTAAACCATTGTGGAGAATGTTCAAATCTTCCTTGTCAAAAATTAAAAGACTTTTTTAGCGATCCGGAACACGGCGATTCAGGGATTCGGCTCAACAATTTAATCAATTGGAAAAACGGAAAAGATGTTTACGAAAAATTGATCAATCCGGCTCAGGAAAAAGCCAAAAAGATGGACCCTTTAAAAAAGTAAAAGAGTTATACGGCATAAAAAAAGACAAAACCGCTTATTGATTTTGTCTTTTTTCTTTAATTTTGATTATACAAATCATTAATATCGATCGGAGCAAGAATATAAAATTCATCGGCATATTCCTCATCCGGAAACAACTCGATTTGAATACATTGATTCATTGCCAGAAACGGATCGTCGATCGGTTGGATTTGTTGTTTGTTTTTCATTCTTTACATCACCCATTGTTAGTGTTGTAAATTTTTGAAAAAATATAAGTATTAAAATTTGGAAAGTAATTTCTTCACAAAAGCCACTTGATTCTTTATCCACGGGACAATCATTTGGAAGAACCGCATCAGCGGAATTGATAACAAACACAGCATAATCAAGAATACTTTTCCGGAAACAGATAACTCTTTAACCATTCCGCCGGTAATATTGGATACGGTCGAAGCCGATATTTTGTAGTCGGTAACGATGTTGCCCAATATCAAATTGTACTGATCGTCTATTTTTGGTTCGGGGGTATCGGATGTGGCTTTAAATTCCGTATAATAACCGCCGATAATATAATAACCGCTTTCGGTCGTGGTAATATCCGGACAAATCAATAAATTGGATAAGGCCACATTGCTGTTGGCGCCTTCGCTTGGATTGAGCGAGGTTGCCGTTTTATCGATGATATAATACGATGCGTCGTACGGTACAACCGTAATCAGCGACGTATCGGCAATGGTATTTCCCGTTATGATTTGAGAAATACCGAATTTTTCAACAGAAACATCGGTTTTAATTCCGTTAACCAAAACATCCAAATTTTTATTGAACGAGAATGTCGGAAGTTCAACTTTGTAAGCCGGTCCTTGTGTACCGTCATCTAGTGTCATATACAGTTTTTGATCGTTTACCAACAATTCCATTGTTTTAGTATCGATCTTCAACTGAAGGGTATCTTTTGTCGTCAAAGCCGTCTTATACGTCATGATACCGCTATTGGAAGATGAGGATGAAGTAGCCGGTGTGACGATCAGTTGATCGTTTTTAAGAATCACCGTCGGCATAATGCAAATATGGACTTCTTTAGTCAAATTACCGCCGTATTTGTTGTAAAATCCATAATATTCATCGGTTTCTTTAAGGGTTTTGTAAACTGCATTATCTTTGTAATACAAGTAACCGTTTTGATCCACCGAGAAATAAGAAACATAATTTTCTTCATATTTCAAATATTCTTGATCGCTGGTCGCTTTGTTGTAGATATAAACCGGATCGCCACCCAATACAATTGAATTGCTGGTCAAATACGATAATTCCGGAATAACCACTTCTTCATAAAGGTTGGTTTGATTGACCATGTAGTAGAATTTCGAAGAAGATTCATCATAGGTACTGGAAACATTCAATCTGGATTCGGAAGGCACGCGCTGATACTGTGTGACTTTGCCGTCAAAGACATAATAATAATCGTCGCTGATTTGAATTTCCGGGCAGTATTTCATAATGGTTTGTTTTAAACTGGACGAATAATATTCCGAAAAAGAAACCAATGGTCTTAACTCCAAAAATTGCGGCAACAAGAAAGAAATCAATAACGCGGCCGTATAGCATCCGATGCAAAGACTTCTTCTTAACGTATTAAACGGTTTACAAACTTTGAACAAAACCATCAAACAAGTATGCGTCGCCGCCAAAACGATAATGGTCGATAACGAAATGCTGTCTAAATTCAATCCATCGGACAGCAAAAAGACCATCATGGCAATAATCAAGATCGTCAAGGCACCCGGCAAGGCTCCTTTGATGACATTGCTTAAGAAGCGACCTTCAACCTCTTTATTGTTCGGTTCCAAAGCCAAGAAAAACGATGGCAAACCGATTGCGAAGAAATCGATCATAATCAACTGATTGGTTGAAATCGGGTAAGCTCCGCCGGACAACATCGCCTGAATAGCCAACAACAACGAAAAGATCGTTTTCGTCAAAAACAACGCGGCAACACTGGTAACATTATTGATTACCCGTCTTCCTTCGGCAACAACCTTAGGCATCGAACCGAAGTTGGAATCCAATAAAACCAAATGCGATACATTGCGGGCGGCTTCACTACCGGAAGCAATCGCAATGGAACAGTCGGCTTCTTTGAGCGCCAAAATATCGTTGACACCATCTCCCGTCATCGCAACCGTATGGCCGGCATTTTTCAACGTCGTAACCAACAATCTTTTTTGAGAAGGCGATACCCGACCGAAGACGGTATATTTCAACGCGGCGCGTTCTACTTCCGAATCCGACAATCCGTCTAAAGAAATATACTGATCGGCATTTTCGATTCCCGCCCGCTGAGAGATTTTGGAAACCGTAATCGGATTATCTCCTGAGATAACCCGAACGGATACACCGCTTTTCTTAAAATAATCAATCGTTTGAATCGCATCGGGACGAATATTATCTTCAATTAAAATCAGCGAAATGACTTCCGGTGTACTTTCCGGAAGATGATTGTTTTCGATCATTCCGTTGAAATGCGCCAAACACAAAACCCGATATCCTTGAGCGGCATAACGATCGACATCTTTTTGAATGGTCGCATAATATTTTTTCAAGACAAATTCCGGTGCCCCTAAGGCAAACGTTCCCATTTTATCAAACGTAACGGCATTGAGTTTCCGCTGCGAACTAAACGGGATGGTTGCCAAATGCTTGATTCTTTTATTCAATCCGAATTTATCTTCCAAGGCTTTTGATGTCAAATTGGACTCGTTTAAGGCATTCAGCATCGCCGAAACGATATTTTTCGTCGTCAGTCCGTATAAAGAGTTATAATCAATGACGTTTTTCACGCTCATCGTTCCGTCTGTAATCGTTCCGGTCTTATCCAAACAAAGAACATTGACCCGCGCCAACATTTCAATACAGTAAAGTTCCTGAACCAAAACATTTTTCTGAGAAAGTCGGATGATGCCGACAAACAGCGCAACGGAAGTCAACAACCACAATCCGGAAGGGATCATACCCACCATCGCGCCGGCGGTTTTACGAACCGCTGTGATGTAATCAATTCCGTTGATCAAATGTTGCAAACAAAAAAGGGTGATTCCGATCGGGATAATCAAAACAGCCATTACAATAATGATCAAATTGAGCGATTTCAACAAATCCGATTTCGGTTTTTGATATTTTTTAGCCTGATCGGCCAATTTTTCGATGTAATTTTCTTTGCCGACTTTATCAACACGAGCCCGACATTTACCGGATACCACAAACGAACCGGAAAACAATAAATCACCCGGATTTTTGATAATGGCGTTGCTTTCACCGGTCAACAACGATTCGTTGACTTCGACGGTTCCATCAACAACCACACTGTCCGCACAAATCTGATTGCCCGAATGAAGAACCAGCAAATCATCTAAAACAACCTCTTCCACATTGATTTCTTTTTCGATCCCGCCTCTGATAACACGGGCCGACGGAGCGGAAATCAGCGACAACCGGTCGATGGCTTTCTTCGCTTTGATTTCCTGATAAATACCGATAATGACATTGGCTGTAACGATAACCAAAAAGACGAGATCGGTCCAAGCCTGAACGGTCATCAACCATACGGCAATGGTAATCGTAACGATATTGAAAAAGGTGAAAATATTGGAAAAAATGATTTTTTTAATGGATTTGGTCGAACCTTTTTTCGAACTGTTGACCAAATTATCAAACACTCTTTTTTCAACGATGTCATCGGGAAGACCGCTTTGAGGATCGGTGTCGTAACGTTTGATGTTTTCGGGATTTTTCTTAAGAGCTTTCCGATGCACCATAATCATTTTTTGTCTTTCTTTTTCCTGAAGACGCGTTTCTTTTTTCTCACGTTTTTCGCGAATCTTACGGTCCTTATCGCTTTCTACCGTTTCTTCGGCGATGATCTTTACTTTTTCTTCTTCAACCGGCAATTCTGTTTTTTCTTCTAAGACGGTTTCATCCTTCAATTCCTCCGTCAAGACAGAAAGTGCCTCGTCTTCTTTTTCTTCTTTGTTTTTTAATGAAGCATTTTCATTTTGTTTTTTAGTAAAAATACTTTTATCATCAAAATTTGCCATCTTAAAAAACCTCCTACACTTCTAAAAGAATTGTCAGCAATTCTTTAATTCTTGTTTGATTTCCGCTTAAATAAAGAAATCCGATCAACGCTTCAAATCCCGTCGCGTCCAAATAGGTTTGCAAATCTATATTTTTGCGAGTCGTATGAACATGGGCATTTCTGCCTCGTTTGAAATACATGATTTCTTCTTCCGTTAAAAGACTCTTTTCCAGCAAGAAATGGATGGCTTCGGCCTGGGAAGATCCGCTGGTATAAGCCGTTACCTGCTGATGCAAGCGATTGACTTTGGTAAGGCCTTGTTTTAAAAAATACTCCCGGATGAAAAGTTCGTAAACCGCATCCCCGATGTAGGCAAGGCTCAACCCGTTATATAGTTGTACATCCATCTAAAGAATATTCCACTCCGTTAATTTTTTTCTTTCCCGGTCGGCCGCGACAAAATCTTTGTTTGTTCTGGCTTCCATCCAATTCCGATAGACCTGCAATTGTTCTTCGGTCATCGGTTCTGTAAACAGATTGATTCCCATTACGTCCAAAATCTGTTTGAAAGCTTGCCATTTTAAGGCCAAAACCGTTAAATTGGATGCACGAATCGCCACATTGATTTCTTTAACCAACCGTTCCAAAAGCATCATAACATTTTGGACATTGAGATCCTGATCCATATATTCCTTGAAAAGGGCCAAATCCTCTTGCGAGCATTCGTTTGCCTCTATGCCATGGCACTGCAATTCATACAGTCCCTGTTTGTAAGAACGCTGCCACTTTTCATACGTTTTTAAATACTGGTCGAATAATTCCTGTGTATAGGAAAAATTATTGCGGTACGGAGCAAATACCAAGACCATCCGCATAACCATACCCATTTTATTATTCGCTAAATCGTTAACATATATGCCGTTGTGAAGCGATTTGGACATTTTTTGTCCCTCAAACTCCAACCGCCCCACATGCATCCAGTATTTGGCCAAATGATGATGGAACAGCGCTTCGCTTTGTGCGATTTCGTTTTCATGGTGCGGAAACTTCAAATCCATTCCCCCACCGTGGATATCGATCGGACCGCCAAACAACTGATGATTCATGACCACACATTCGGTATGCCATCCCGGACGTCCCAATCCAAACGGAGAATCCCACCGAATTCCGGTATCCGTTTTTTTCCAGAGCGTAAAATCAAGCGGATTTTCCTTTTTTTCGTTGACGGAAATTCTGGCACCTTGTTCCAACTGTGCGCTGACTTGATTGGATAAAATGCCGTAATCTTTGATTTTATGAACTCGGAAAAAAACATCGCCGTCTACTTCATACGCATATCCTTCCTCCATCAACTGCTTGATAAAGCGAATCATTTCCTCGATATAATCGGTAGCATGCGGCACTTGACTTGGGCGTTTGCTGCCGATCAATTCCACTGCTTTAAAATACGCATCCTCATAAAAAGCGGCAATCTCTTTTTCGCTTTTGTGTTCTTTTTCGGCTTGTTGAATGATTTTATCATCCACATCCGTCACATTGGAAACATAGTCGACTTGATAACCGCAAAACTCCAAATAGTTTTTCAGCATATCGTAAAATACAACCGGTCTGGCATTGCCGATATGGATGTAGTTGTAAACCGTCGGACCGCAAACATACATTCGAACTTTTCCTTGTTCAATCGGTTCGAAATCTTCTATTTGATTTGATAAAGAATTATAAATTCTCAGTCCCATTTTATCCTCTCCTATACAAGAAAAAGGAGCCGTTGCTCCATTATTCTATCGTTTTAATGACGGTCTGGATTATTTCGGAAAAGTTTGTCAAATCCTGATCGATCACAGTCGATTGAACGGTTATCTGATTCAAATCCGCATTGCTCTGCGGCTGATAACCGAACCGATCGAAATAAGCGAAAACATGATCCAAAACCGCTTTATCCGAGATATTTCCGATACCAAGAGAAATAGAAGCTTTCTGCGGTAAAACCGTTTCTTCCTTTTCGTCGGATACCGGCTTTTGTTCCATCAGTTGAATCTGAAGACCCGTTTCAGACGGAACATACACACAGTTTTTCAAATAAGAATGTCCTTTGATATTCCCCGCAAAACCGCCGATATAAACCGTGTATGCATAACCGACGGTAACGTTTATTTTTCCGATGGCCGCACAACCGATCAATTTCATGTCGATGTTGGAATTGGCACCGACAAAACCGCCGATATTCAAAATGTATTTTTCATATCCCGTGTAAAGCGGATTGCCGTCTTTGTCTAAATTATCTTCCGACTGATCGGATACGTCCATATCGACCTGTGCATATGAATTTTGAATGCCTTTGGTCGAATCGTTCCAACCAACAAAACCGCCGTAATAGCCCGAACCGGTATTGTTGGTATAAAGAATGTCGGCTTTCATAGATCCTTCAACCGAACAATCCGAAATTTCGGAAGATTCGTTATGCCCAACAAAACCGCCGATATAACTGTTTTGCGATTTACCGATTTGCATTACAAGATCGCTTACCCGAACGTTTTTCAAAACGGAATCCGAAGCATATCCAACCGCACTGCCGATTTTAGCCGACCGATTGGAATAGCCCGAGAACGTAAACCGAACACCGGTAATGGTTATATTTTCAATCGTACTTTTTTTGGCACACCCCGAAAGGACACCCAAATACGTTTCACCTCTGGAATCGACCGAATACGTTACATTTTCAATCGTCAAATTCGTCACCGTCGCGCCGTCCATATAACCGAAAATGCCGGCATAAGTATATCCGTCATCTAACAGCACATTGCGGATCGTTTTACCGTTTCCATCTAAATGACCTTTAAACGGATTGCTGGCACTGCCGAAAATAGACGATAACTGTTCGTTGTTGCCATCTAAATCCGCCATTAATTTATAATATGCGGATGAGGCTTTGTTCATCGCCTCTAAATCCTCGATCGTATGAATTTCGATCGGATCATCGGCAGTTTCCCCATTGGCAACAGTGGTTTTGGTTTGTGTCTGCAGCGTCTTTTGTTTGCCGTCCATGGAAGCAATCAATTTCAGTGTGTAAGTCGTATTAGCTTCAAGCTGTGAAAAAGTAATCGAATTGCCGATCAACGTAGCGGTATTGATCGTCACATTTTTACGATCTTTTTCCACATTGTTGGCATCGCTTAACGTAATATACGCTTTGGCCTTGCCGTTTTTCCATAAAGCATCTTCGGAATCGACGAACGTCGTTTCCACATCCATACTTGTTTTATATACTGTAATCTTCATGCTGCCTTCTAAATTGACATTCAATGTTTTTCCCGAACAAGAACAAACCATCAGGAAAAAAGACAAAAGAAGACAAAACGAAAATAGTTTCATTGCTGGTTTCATCGTTTCTCAATCCTCATTTTAACTAACATAACATATTTTATACTCTTTCATTATATCGTAAATTCGCTTGCGATACAAGAAAAAACTAATGAGATTGACCCTTAAAAAGACTTTCTGCTTTAAAAGAACGCCTTTCTTTTTAAAAATTCTTTAAAGAACGGATTCACACCTTCTAGAACCCCTTTCTTATATTGGGAAAAGATCATCTTAATATTCCTGAAATTCGAGTGTCGAAAAAGACAATTTATTGACTTATTATATTATTTATAATATAATTGATAATGTTATTCCAATTCAAAGAAAAGGGTGTTTACATGAAAAAAATAGGTTTGGATGTCGGATCCACCACCATTAAATGCATCGTTTTAGACGAACAAAATCAAATCGTATACGCTGACTATAAACGTCATTACTCGCATATAAAAGACAATATGATCCAACAATTGAAATACTTGATCGACGAAAAAATCATCACCGATCAAGCCTGTTTGGCCATTTCCGGTTCGGCCGGAATGGGGATCGCCGACGGATCGAAAATCCCTTTCGTTCAAGAAGTTTACGCAACCAGAATCGCCGCCAATACGCTGATTCCAGGAACGGATTGCATCATCGAACTGGGCGGGGAAGATGCCAAGATTCTTTTTTTGACAGACGGAATGGAAGTCAGAATGAACGGATCCTGTGCCGGCGGTACGGGAGCCTTTATCGATCAAATGGCCACGTTGCTCAACATTGATATTACCGAAATCAACGGACTGGCCAGTGGACACCAAAAACTGTACGCCATTGCTTCTAGATGCGGTGTCTTTGCCAAATCCGATATTCAACCGCTGTTAAATCAAGGCGCCTCCAAATCCGATATTGCCGCTTCCATTTTCAAAGCGGTTGTCAATCAAACGATCGGCGGGTTGGCTCAAGGACGGGAAATCAAAGGTAATGTTGCCTATTTGGGCGGTCCTTTGACTTTTTTATCGGAATTGAAAAAAAGTTTCGATGAAGCCTTACATGTCCAGGGCATTTGTCCGGATCATTCGCTTTATTATGTCGCCATCGGTGCGGCTTTATGTGCCAAAGAGCCTTTTTCCATCCGCCAAACCGTTCGACAATTGGAAACGTACACCAACCAATCGACTTATGTCTACAACACTCCGCTTTTTCAAAATGAACAGGAACTGAGTGAATTTCGCAAACGCCATGCCAAAGCCCATATTCCCACCCTTTCCCTGGATCACTACGACGGACCGCTTTATCTTGGTATCGACAGCGGCTCAACCACGTTGAAATTCGTTTTAATCGACGAAGATGAAAACATCCGATTTGAACGTTATCTTTCCAACAAAGGAAATCCCGTTCAAATCGTCTTACAACTGTTTGAAGAATTGTTCAACGATCATCCGAATTTAACGATTTCGGCTTCTTCTTCAACCGGTTACGGGGAAGAATTGATTCGTAATGCTTTTTCGCTGGATAGCGGTTTGGTTGAAACGATGGCCCATTACTATGCCGCCTCTAAATTCCAACCCGACGTAGATTTCATCATCGATATCGGCGGACAGGACATCAAATGTTTCAAAATCGAAAACGGCGTCATTGCCAATATCTTTTTAAATGAAGCTTGTTCCAGCGGCTGCGGTTCTTTTTTGCAGACCTTCGCGAATGCGCTCGGCTACGAAATCGCCGATTTTGCGAAATTGGGATTAATGGCCGATAAACCGGTCGATTTGGGGTCTAGATGTACCGTATTTATGAATTCTTCCGTCAAACAAGCTCAAAAAGACGGAGCAACCATCGAAAATATTTCCGCCGGATTATCCATATCCGTCGTTAAAAACGCCCTTTATAAAGTTATTCGGGTTGCCAACACGGCTTCCCTCGGTAAAAATATCGTCGTTCAAGGCGGAACCTTCCATAACGAAGCCGTTTTAAGAGCTTTTGAAAAAGAACTCCAGTTGGAAGTGGTTTGTCCGAATATTTCCGGTTTGATGGGGGCATACGGAGCGGCCCTTTATGCCAAATCCTTAAATGTTACCAAATCCACGACCATCACCAAAGATCAACTGCCGCTGTTTAAACACGAAATCCGCAATTTCAATTGCCAAATCTGCAACAATCACTGTCTTCTTTCCGTCAATACCTTCGGCAGCAATCAAAACCGCTATATCAGCGGCAATCGCTGTGAAAAACCGCTCATGAAAAAGAAAAAAGACGCCGAGTCCAATTTATACGAATACATTCGTACCAAATTGAGCAGTTATCCGCCGATCAAAGGACCAAACGGAAAAATCGGTATCCCGTTGGTATTGAATATGTACGAACTTTGGCCGTTTTGGTATACGTTTTTCACCCATTTGGGTTTTGAAGTCATCAACAGCGGTTTTTCCGACGAGAAAATTTACACATTAGGCCAAAACACCATTCCCTCCGATACCATTTGCTATCCGGCCAAATTGGTTCACGGTCATATTGCCAAACTGATCAACGAGAAAATAACGACAATTTTCTACCCCTGCATGAGTTATAATGTCAACGAGAAAAAAGGAGACAATCACTTTAACTGTCCGGTCGTTGCCTATTATCCGCAGACAATTGAAAACAATGTAAAAGCCGTCGAAGAAATCCGCTTTATTTCTTCTTTTATCGGTATTCACGATCCGAAAATATTCAAAGTCAAAATCGAAGAAATTTTAGCAGACTATTCGTTTTCCAAAGCCGATATTTCCAAAGCGGCCAACGCGGCTTACCAAGCCTACGAAGACTATTTATCCGATATCCGCAACAAAGCCGACGAAATCATTAAAAACGCCCGCCAAAACAAGCAAAAAATCATCGTTTTGGCCGGAAGACCGTACCACGTCGATCCGCAAGTCAACCACGGAATCGATAAACTCATCAACGGATTTGACGTGGCGGTAATCAGTGAAGAATCCATTTCTCACCTTGTTCCGAAATTCAAAGTCGGTGTACTAAATCAGTGGACGTATCATGCCAGACTTTATGCGGCGGCCAAATACTGTACCACGCAAAACGATATGAATTTGATCCAGTTGGTCAGTTTCGGTTGCGGACTGGATGCGGTTACAACCGATGAATGCAAAAGCATTTTAGAACGGCATCATAAAATCTACACGCAAATCAAGATCGACGAAATCACCAATTTAGGTGCGGTGAAAATTCGCTTACGCAGCTTATTTGCCGCGTTGGATCAAAAGGAGAAGGAACAATGACCGACGAAATCAAAGAATACCCTAAATTCACGGCTGAGATGAAAAAGACCCATACCATTTTGATTCCTTCCATGCTGCCGTTTCATATGGCCTTGTTTGAAAAGGCGTTGATTCAATCCGGCTATAAAGTGGAAATCATGAACAACGAAGGGCCGAGCGTTGTCGAAGAAGGATTAAAATACGTGCATAACGATACTTGTTATCCGGCTCTTTTGGTCATCGGCCAATTCATCGACAACCTCAATCACCGAAAGGATCTAAACCAAATCGTTTTATTGATTACCCAAACGGGCGGCGGTTGTCGGGCATCCAATTATATTCATTTGTTAAGAAAAGCGTTGGATAAAAAAGGTTACGGATTTATTCCCGTCGTATCGTTAAATGCTTCTAATTTGGAAAAAGACAGCGGCCTTAGAATCACATATCCGCTTTTGAAAAAAGTGGCGGCTGCGATGACGTACGGCGATCAACTCATGTATTTATACAATAAAACCCGCTCGTATGTCGTTGAAAAAGAAGCTGCGAAAACCTGTGCCGAACAGTGGATCAAAAAAATTAAGGAGCAATTCGAAAACAATCGAGGTGTTTCTTATCGCGATTTAAAACGCAATTTAAATGCCATGGCCAAAGATTTTGATTATTTGAAACTGGATTTATCCCACCAGATTCCGAAAGTGGGCATTGTCGGAGAAATCTATGTCAAATACGCCGCTCTTGGCAACAATCACTTAGAAGAATTTTTAGTGTCTCAACAAGCCGAAGTCATGGTACCCGGATTATATGGATTTATTCTTTACTGTTTGTATAATTCCATCTACGATCGGCAGTTTTACGGTAAAGGACTTTCCAAAAAAATAATTTGCAAACTGTTGATCTGGTATTTGAAACGCCGTGAAAAACTGATGATCGAAAGCATCGGTAAAACCAAGATAACACCGATGAAATACTTCTCGCATACCAAAGATCTTTCCGAAGGAATCTTATCCCACGGAACGAAAATGGGAGAAGGATGGCTTTTAACCGCCGAAATGATGGAACTAGTTGAAATCGGCTACGAAAACATCGTCTGTGCACAGCCGTTCGGTTGTCTGCCCAATCATATTTGCGGCAAAGGTGTTATGAAAAAAATCAAATCCATTCATCCGAATGCCAACATCGTCGCGATCGATTATGATCCGTCGGCAACAAAAGTCAATCAGGAAAACAGAATTAAATTGATGCTTTCCATTGCCAGAGAAAAAATAAAGGAGGACGAAAAAGCCAAGCTGTAAAAAGCTTGGCTTTTTTTAAAGTTTTATGAAAGAACAAACGTTGAAAAGAGGAACCGTTTTATACTTTGAAAATCAAAAAATAGACGGCATCGTTCAAATCAAAAAAGGTCAAATCACCTTTGAAAACGAAACCACCGTCAAACATTATCAAGCCAAAGATACTTTATTCTTAGACGATCTGTTTGCTTCTTCTTTTACCAAAGGACAGTATACCGCAACGCAAAATACCGTGGTTGCCATCTACAGCAAAGAAGAAATTTTAGCCGATCCCGAACCGTATTTCAATCAACTTGCAACCATGTTTCAACAAGAACAACGGCATACCGAACTTTTATTGATGAGTGATCCGCTTCTTCGGTTGAGTCGTTATTTGGTCTATCTTTCCGATCGGCCTTCTTATTATCTGCCCATTCCCATATCGGCACTATTATCCTATCTTCATCTTTCCAAAAAAGAATTAACGGCTGCGTTTTCGCATTTGACAAGAGAACAGATTTTATCAAAAGAAAACCGTCTGATTAAAATTTTTTCCTATCCGCGATTAAAAGAATACGCCTTCCGTAAAAGCATCAATTCTTACGATCCGATTTAATTTTTTCAAACAGTCCCACCGTCATAAAATCATAGCGGACGCAAACCTTGTAAAGTTGCATAAACACACAAGAAACCATAATTCCTACCGCTAAGCCCGCCAAAACGTCGGACAAATAATGAACACCCAAAATCATTCTGGAAAACATAACCAAAACGATCAAAACGATACAAACTCCGTAAAGAATCCGTTTGACAAACAGGCGGATATTTGTATGAAAGACAACATAAATGATAAACGGATAAAGAAAACCGACCGCTGCCGAATGACCCGAGGGAAAACTGGTGGAAGATTCGTTCATCCACCTTAGATCAGCAAATGGACGTTCACGCATATACATCCCTTTTAAGGCAATGTTCAAAAGGACCGAACAAAACAGCCCCAACATCAGTAAAATCGCTCGGTAATCGCATTTTGTCCAAACAATCATGACGATGACAATCAAACCGATAACATAAAAATTTCCAAACTCCGTAATCAAGCGGAAAAACCAATAACAAAAACCGTATTTTTCACCCCGAATATCGTAACAAAAATCACGGGCCGCAATATCTAAAGCAAGCGGATTTAAATCGTTTTGCAAAATCAATACCGCAAATAAAATAAAAATAAACGCACAAAGCAAGACACCGCTTATTTTCAATGCCAATTTCCAATTAACTTTTCTCATATCTCACCAAATTCAAATAAAACCTTTCCTCTTTAAAAAAGTAACTGCAGTAATCGATTAATGTCGAAATCAATTCCCACTCGTGATCCAGATCGCCTTGTCCCAACAATTCCCATCCGTACAGTTCGGCATATTGTTGGCGCTTTTGTTTAAAGCCTTTGCGGATTTGTTCCAACGAGGCTTGGGTGATGCCCTTACAATCGAAAATCAAAGATACCTTCAACCGCTCCTTTTTAATACGAATATTCAAATCCGAAGCGCCTTGTTCCAAAAAGAACAATGTTACTTCTTCTATAATTTTACTCACTTTCTGATTCTCTTGCATACCGTTTTCCTCTTCCTACTACTTTTTCCGCCACAACACATAAAATGGCCACCTCGAATCCGGCTGAAAAGCCGTTGTTGTAAAGATCAAATCCACCTTGAAACAAAATCATCAGCGGCGTTAAGATAATGTGGATCAATCCGCCGACAAACCCGTAAACAATCCCGTATCGTCCCGATATCGGAGCCAGACCGCTGGCAAAAACAAATGCCACGATCGTCGTGATTTCCAATGTGTAATTCTTCTGAATCAACATGGAAAGAGCGATCGCAACGCCCGCACCGATCCATACCGGAAGGACGTTACGGATATGCAACCCGAATCCGGCAAACCCCAAGATCGAAAGGGCACTGCCGAAAATAATGCCGTTCATCGGTACAAAAAAGACGAAACTGATCAAAGACAGGAGAAGTCCGATCAAACCGAAATTCAACAAAACGGCTTCTTCTTTAAACTCTTTGACATAATCCGTAACCAACCGACCGGATGTCTGCCATAACTCCCGGTACGTTTGAAAAACTTTTTTATCGCCGATTGCGGCAATAAAAATCGAAACAAGCGACAAGACCGGTAACAGAATATGAAAGATGAGTGACGAAGAATAATCGTACAGTTCAACTGTTTTTACGTCCCAACCGATAAAATTGAAAAAAGCATAAAACAAAGCCGATAAAACGCCTAAGGCAAAACCGGTATTGTAAAGATTAAATCCCTCGTGAAAAACGAGCGTATGTGAGGAAAACGCAGGAATAAGGAATCCGGCCAGCATACCGCAGAATATTCCAAGCGGCAAGGCGTAGTATAGCGGCAATCCGAACCCGAAAAAACAATAACTGACCAACGGCGAAATTCCTGTCGAAAAAAGCAAAGCGATGATACAAGATTTGTATGAAATCTTGCGGAATAGGGAAAATAAGTATATTCCCAAATAAATCGGAAGCGTATTGAACAGATTTTTACCGAAAAACGAAAACCCGCAAATCATGACCACTCCGGCATAAACCGGCCCGTTCATGCGGATCTTCATTTTTTTGATCAACAGTAAATTCAGCATCAATATGGTAGCGACATTGAAAAAAGTCGCTCCCAAACCGGCAATGTAAACATAGTCGGTTATCAAAATGGAGGAAGAACAAATAATCGTTACGTATCCTTTAAATACTTGCCGGATCGGGTCAAAGACAAACCCGTCTTTGATTCCTAAAATCGGTTCAATGCCGAAACTCAGCAAAAAGAAAAGAACGACCCAAACATCCAAATAAAGATTGCTTTTCAAATACTTTAAAAACCGTTGCATCCGATCACCGCTTTCAAGTTCATTATAACAGAAAATATAAAAAAATGTTTGTAAAAAAATTTACAAACATTAAATCGTAAGAATTCCCGCTAAAAATAAGCCGATTAAAACAATTCCCAAAATGATCCGATAAACACCAAACGGTTTAAAATCATGTTTTTTGATGAAGGCCATTAAAAATTTAATCACAAAAAGCGAAACGACAAAAGCCACCAAACAGCCGATCAACAACAATAAAAGATCCGACGATGCAATGGCAGGGGCCGTCATTAGATATTTGATTCCTTTTAACAGCGATGCACCGATCATGACCGGAATCGACAAAAAGAAAGAAAATTCCGCCGCAACTTCTCGGTTGCACAGCAACAACATCGCCCCCAAGATCGTCACACCGCTTCTTGAAGTTCCCGGGATCAACGACAACAACTGAATCATTCCGATGAAAAAGGCCGTTTTAAACGTCAAAGCCCCGATCTCGGTCGTTTGAAATGTTCTTTTTCGGTTCCATATTTCCAGCACGATGAATAAAATACCGTAAACGATCAAAGTAATAGATACCGTAATCGAATTGTACAAGTGTTCATCGAGCCAGTCATCCAATAACAACCCGATGACGGCAGCCGGAAGACAGGCGATCAAAACCTTGGCCCACAACAACCAAATCTGCTTTTTTTCTTCTTTGGTTTTCGGTCCCGACGAAGTAAGCGATTTTCCGAAAAAAGGATTGAGTTTATTGAAAAAACAAACGATGACCGCTAAAATGGCCCCCAACTGAATCGCTACTAAAAAAAACTGCCAAAAGGCCTCTTTTCCCAAGAAAAGATCTTTGGCCTGCAACACTTCTTCCAATAAAATCAAATGCCCCGTACTGCTGATCGGAAGCCATTCGGTGATTCCTTCGACAATTCCGAATAAAACAACCTTTACGATCTGAATCAACTGATCCATAGTCTCCCCCTAGTATGATAATTCTAAAGAAGCATCGGCATTCATAGAAAAATCGGATGCTTGTTTTGTTTTTCGATACTGATAATACCCGGCAACGGCAATCATGGCAGCATTGTCCGTACAGTAACGAATCGACGGAATACAAATCTCAAAGCCCGGATTCTCTTTCATAAACCGTTCTTTTAATCCTTGATTGGCCGATACACCCCCGGCTACAATGATCTGTTGAACGTTTTTTTCTTTTGCAAGAGCAAACGTTTTATCAACCAAAACCTGCGATACAGCCGCTTGAAAAGACGCACACAAGTCTTCTTTTCGAATTTCTTCCCCACGGTTTAAAGCCTGATGAACCAAATTAATCACGGCACTTTTCAAACCGGAAAAGGAAAAATGATACGATCCCGCCTCTAAATAAACGCGCGGAAGGGCGTACGTATCGTTGCCGGAAAACGAAAGACGGTCCACCGCCGGTCCGCCCGGATAAGGCAGTCCGATGACTCTGGCTACTTTGTCGTAAGCCTCTCCGACCGCATCATCCAACGTTTGTCCGATGACTTCAAACTCAAAATGGTCTTTCATATAAATCAATTCGGTATTTCCGCCGGAAACCAGTAACGCAACCGCCGGAAAACGCATGTCGTGTTCAATGGCGTTGGCATAAATATGACCGGCCAAATGATGAACGCCGATGATCGGTTTTCGGTACAACATCGCAAACGTTTTGGCGGCATTGATCCCGACCAAAAGCGATCCGACCAACCCAGGCCCTTGCGTAACCGCAACCAAATCGATCTCTTCCGGCTGAATCTTCGCCTCTTGAAAAGCCCGCTCAAATACCATGGACACTTGATACACATGATGACGGGAAGCAATTTCCGGCACGACGCCGCCGAAACGCTGATGAACATCGATTTGCGAATGGATCACATTGCATAAAACTTCTTTTCCGTCTTTGACGATCGCCACCGACGTTTCATCACAACTGCTTTCAACACCCAATACCAACATACTTCTTCACCACCGTTTTTTCATTATACTCCATTTTCGCTTTAATTGCAATTTACAACAACGGAATCTTTTTTTCCGCCAATTTATATCGATCTTCTTCCGGCCAAACCGATGCCTGAACTTCGCCGATATGAACTTTCTTTAAGAAAAACATACACATTCTGGACTGGCCGATTCCCCCGCCGATGGTATAAGGCAGCTTGCCGGAAAGAAGATCTTGAGCGTACGGTTTTTGTAGTTTTTCCGTTTCGTTTTTGACATGAAGTTGCCATACCAACGACTGTTCGTCCACTCGAATGCCCATCGATGACAGTTCAAAGGCTTGATCTAAAACCGGATAATACAGTAAAAGATCGCCGTTGTAAAGCCAATCATCGTAATCGGCAGCCCGTTCATCATGAGGCTTGCCGTCTTTTAACGGTAACCCGATCTGCATCAGAAAAACAGCCCCGTATTGTTTGCAGATCGCATCCTCTCTTTGACGCGGATCGAAATCGGGATAAAGCGCCTCTAATTCCGTTGTCGTGATAAAATAAATGTCTTCCGGTAAAACAGGCGATAAAACCGGATACATTTGATGAAGCGCCGCCTCGGTTTCTTTTAAAACTTGGTAGATCGTACGAACCGTTTCTTTCAAATAATCCAACGATCGTTGTTCTTTGGTAATGATCTTTTCCCAGTCCCACTGATCGACGTACGCCGAATGAAGAAAGTCCAATTCCTCGTCCTTCCTAATCGCATTCATATCCGCATAAAGCCCCTGTCCCAGAGCGAATCCATACCGGGCCAGGGCGTGGCGTTTCCATTTGGCCAAACTCTGAACGATTTCCACTTCCTCAGCCACTTTATCAAGCGAAAAACAAACTCTTTTTTCTTTTCCCGTCAGTTCGTCGTTTAATCCGGTTGAAGGAAGCAGAAAAAGCGGTGCCGTTACCCGCACCAACCCTAAGGAAGCGGCCAAGTGTTTTTCAAAGAAATCTTTTACATACCCGATGGCTTGCTGCGTTTGGGCCAACGATAACAAAGGTTGATAATTTTCGATTAAAAGTTCTTTCATACTGAAATCTCCGTTTTCATTTTGAATGGGAATGATCAATCGCTGCTTTTACAAAGGCCTTAAAAAGCGGATGCGGTCGTTGCGGTCTGGATAAAAATTCCGGATGAAACTGGCACGCAACAAACCATGGATGATCGTTTAATTCGACGATTTCGATCAAATCGGTTGCATCGTTTTTGCCCGAAACAATTAAATCGCCGCAAAAGATATCTCGGTACCGGTTATTGAATTCGTACCGATGGCGGTGTCTTTCTAAAATAAGCGACTGACCGTACGCTTCATACGCTTTGGTATGTTCGGCAACACGGCATTCATATAGTCCCAAACGAAGCGTTCCGCCCAAATCGATTCCATCGTGTTGATTGGAAAGATAATCGATGATCGGTTCGGGTGTATTCGGATCGATTTCCGTCGAATTGGCTTGTGAATATCCCATTACATTTCTAGCATATTCGATGCAAACCAACTGCATACCTAAGCAAATTCCGAAAAACGGGATTCGGTTGGTTCTGGCATACGTAATCGCCGCAAGTTTTCCTTCAATAGCCCGCTTGCCGAATCCGCCCGGAACCAAAATACCGTCAAAATCGGCCAACTGTTGGGCCACATTAGACGATGTAAGGGTATTGGCATCCATCGGCGTAATCACAACTTTGACACCGTGATCATACCCGGCCGCCTTTAAGGCTTCGTTGACGCTGATATACGCATCCGGCAAGGCTACATATTTACCGACAAGCGCGATATTGACCTCGCCTTTTTGATTTTTGATTTTTAAGATCAATTCGTTCCATTCGTGCATATCGGCCGGCGGATACGTTAACCCGAAATGATTTAATATCACATCGTCGATTTTCTGCTGATGCAGATGGTTGACGACTTCATATAAAATTTTGGCATCTTTGGCTTCAAAAACGGCATCCGTATCCACATCGCAAAACATGGCGATCTTTTCTTTTTCCGCTTTGGAAATAGATACTTCCGTACGAAGAATAATCAAATCCGGTTGAATCCCCAATCCTCTTAATTCTTTGACCGAATGTTGGGTCGGTTTGGTTTTAATCTCGCCGGCTGCCTTCAAATACGGAACCAATGTATTATGAACATAAAGCGTATGATGATACCCGAACTCTCTTCTGGCCTGACGAATGGCCTCTAAAAACGGCAACGATTCAATATCCCCTACGGTTCCGCCGATTTCCGTAATAATGACATCGGCTTGACTTTCTTCGGCCACTTTAACTAATTTTTCTTTGATTTCGTTGGTAATATGCGGAATCACTTGAACGGTTGCTCCCAAGTATTGTCCCTGCCGTTCTTTGGCAATAACCGAAGAATAAATTTTTCCGGCGGTTATATTGGAGTTGCGTGATAAATTTTCATCGATAAACCGTTCGTAGTGCCCCAAATCCAAATCGGTTTCCGCCCCGTCATCGGTTACAAAAACTTCTCCGTGCTGATACGGAGACATCGTACCGGGATCGACATTCAAGTAAGGGTCGAACTTTTGCATAAATACTTTCAAGCCTCTGTTTTTCAACAAACGGCCGATGCTCGATGCGGCAATTCCTTTTCCCAAAGAAGAAACCACACCGCCGGTTACGAAAATATAGTTGACTTGTTTTTTCATACGCTTCACCTCAAAAATAAAAAAATAAAGTTCTCCGCTTTCGGAGAACTTTTAGGGTGCCCTCATAGATTATATTATAAAGAGGTTTGTTTTTCAATCCAAAAATAAAATTTATCGACTAAATCGCCCACGTACCGTCTTTGAAGATCGTCACTTCTTTTTGATCGTAGGTTGTTGCGACGATGGATAAGTCCGAACTTCCGATCATGAAATCCACATGAATCATCGACGTATTTAAATCCTCTTTTTTGATTTCTTCCTCACTCATCTGTTCATACCCTCTGATGCATTCGTTAAACGCTCTGCCGATCGCCAAATGGCAACAAGCATTCTCATCGTAAAGGGTGTTGTAAAACAGTAGTCCGGTTTGATTTACGGGCGAATCAAACGGAACAAGCGCCACTTCTCCCAACATTTTAGCCCCTTCGTCGGTTGCGATCAAATGTTCCAACACTTCTTTATGTTCGGCATTCTCACAAAGAACTTCTGTGATTTTTCCCTGTTCGAAACGAAAACCGAAATGGTCGACCAAAACACCTCGAACCGACAACGGCTTGGTTGCCATGACAACACCGTTGGCCGAATATTTATCTGGAGAAGTAAAACATTCTTCCGTAGGCATATTGGGGTTATAATAAACGCCGTTTAAAGTATACGCACCGCCGGCACAGAACAAAGCACTTTCTTTCAATTCCACTGTAAAATCCGTTCCGTTTGCAGAACGATACGTCAGTTTCTTGATGCGTAAATCGTTTAAAAGCGTTGCTTTAGCGGCTAAATTTTCATTGTGTTTGTGCCAGTTTTCCACGCTGTCGCCGTACGCTCTGGTTACTTTCAAGATTGCATCCCACAACAATTCGACAGCCTTTTTGCTACTGCAATCGGGAAATATTTTCTTTGCCCATTTTTCGCCCGGAATACCGGCAATCACCCACTGATACCGATTGTCCATCCGTTCCCGGTATTTCATCCGAATGGGACCGATGGCTTGTTGGACATCCAGCATTTTCTTTTGATCAATACCGGCAAGTCCGTCCGGATCGTCCGATACCAAATAAATATGAGCCGGTAACGTTTGGGCAATGTATTCCATTTTTTCCACTTTCCACTCCGGCAGATGACTTAAGGTTTTCGTGGATGCGTACTTATAATTCAATTTGGTTAATTCCGTACTGCTCCAATCCACCGATACGTATTTTGCTTTGGCTTTATAAGCCGCCTCAACAACATAAGGAACAAAATACGCTTCTTCGACCGAAGCCTGAATGATCACGTCCTGTCCTTTTTGAACATTGGCACCGACTTTGACGATCAGTTTGGCATATTCTTTTAAAATTGATTTTTTCATTTTAGTTTCCACCTTTCATAAAATCTTCGATTTCTTCAACCGTTTTTAGTATATCCGCACTCAAATTGATACATCCGTCTTTGGTAATCAAAAGATCATCTTCGATCCGAATCCCGATGCCTTCTTCTTCAATGTAAAGACCAGGTTCACAGGAAATGACCGATCCTTCTTCCAAAGGCGTGTACAAACACCAATCGTGACAGTCCAAGCCGATATGATGCGATACACCGTGAAAATAATACTTCTTCACTTCTTCAGGATGCTGAATCAAACCGATCTCTTTTAATGCCACTGCATAGTAATCCATTAAAATTTGATTCAGTTCTTTGGTTGTCTTTCCGATACCAGCCGCCTTCATCACCACGTTTTGCCCTTCCAAAACGATGTTGTATAACTGTTTCTGTCGTGCGGTAAAACGGCCGTTTACCGGAAATGTTCTGGAAATATCGGCACAATACAGATGATAGGATGCCCCCAAATCAAACAAAATCAAATCGCCGTCTTTCGCATCGCAGTTGTTTTCCGTATAATGCAGACAACAGGCGTTTTTTCCACTGGCGGCAATTGTTGGAAAAGCATAACCGGTTGCTCCGTGATATTTGATGGCCTGGTCAAAATACGACTCCAACTGATATTCTTTCATCGGTTTCATCTGACGCAACAACGCGTGAATTCCTTCTTTGGTGATATCGATGGCTTTTTTCATTTCCTCGATTTCAAACGGATGTTTGATCGTCCGACTTTTCTTAAAAAAGCAAGAAGCGTCCATAATCATCAAGGTAGGATAAGCCGCTTTTTGTTTTTTGGCAAAATCCATTTCATAAGAAAGCGGGTTGTTTACCTCTTTTAAATCCAGATAAAGAAGCGGCGCTTTTTGCAACAAACCCTGCAAATAATCTTCAAATTCATTTAAATAATAAATCGTCTTTATTCCGTTTTGCCGGTTAATGTCCGCTTTGGAAAGCGGGGCACCGACCCATTTGGCCTTCTGTTCGTCATAAGGATGAATAAACATAACCTCTTGTTCTTGTCGGTCGATTTTTGCCAGTAAAACGATATTGTCATATTCAAAATTTCCGCTCAAATAATAATAATTGCGATCCACATCCATTTTCGTTTCCGATTTTTGTTGTGAAAAAACAACCAAAACCGATTGATCTTGCATTTGCGCCAAAATACTTTTACGATGAAGCGCCCAAACATTTTCTTCCATCATCATTTCCTCCTAGTCCAAAACTCTTAAAATCATACATTTTAAATACAGTTGTTCCTGACCTTCCAATAAAACAGGATGATCGGCCGCTTGGATTTTAAAATCCACCATTTGAACGCGACGACGGCTGTCAATCGATGCCTTATTGATCATATCCATAAACAACGTCGGTGTCATATGATAAGAACAGGAAAACGTAAATAAGTACCCGCCCTTTTTCAAATTTTTAAGCGCCTGTAAATTGATTTCCTTGTATCCGCGATAAGCATTCTTCACCGTATCTTTGGATTTGGTAAAAGCCGGTGGATCCAAAATGATGACATCATACCGATCTTTAATCGTCTCTTGCCTTAAATAATCGAAAACATCGGTACAAATCGCATGAATTTGATCAAAATGGTTCAATTTGGCATGATAAAGAATATCCTCAACGGCTTTTTGCGAAATATCGCAGGCATCGACTTGTTTGGCACCATATAAAGCGGCATGTAATGCAAAGCCGCCGGTATGCGAAAAACAATCCAAGACCACTTTATCCTTCACATAGTATTGCAATTCCATACGGTTTTTCTTTTGATCTAAAAAATAACCCGTTTTTTGCCCGTTTTCAATATCGATCCTGAGTAAAATACCGTTTTCCGTCACCTCGATTTGGGTCGGAGATGTTCCGTATAAAAATCCTTTTCTCAAATCCAAGCCTTCTTTTAAACGGATCGGCGCATCACTTCGTTCGTAAATGCTTTTCGGATGCAGCAATTCCACCAACAACGAAACCAACTGGGGTTTGATTTTCTCCATCCCCAAACATAAAACCTGCATAACCAAACAATCCCCGTATTGATCCACAATCAAACCGGGCAGTCCGTCGGCTTCGGCAAATATCAAACGGCAGCATCCCAACCAACCCAAGTTTCGGCGATGGTCGATGGCCATTTGCATTCGCTTTTTAAAAAACGATTCATCCGGTACTTCTTCCGATAAGGATAGAACGCGAATCATGATTTTGGAATCCAAATTAATCATGCCATAACAAACAAACGCTTGATCAAAAGAAACCACTTTTACGATCTGACCGTTTTCAATCGTTCCTTCAAAAAAGGCAACTTCATTGTTGTAAATCCAAGGAAATCCGGCCAAAACATCCTTTTCTTCGCCTTTGTTTAATCCAACCGTAAACATAAGAATCCTCTCCTTTCCGATGAAAATTTACAACATACCTTTATTCTTTTTCATTCTTTTTATCACTTCGTTTGGAGGCATCATAAAGTCCCCACAATAACAACAAAGAATAAAGAAGGGGGATAAAAAACGAAACCACGATCGGCAAAAGGGCATCCTGTTTTTCATAGGGTACGACATAAATAGCGACCCAAGATAAGATGAAAGACGGTACTAAACATAGGCATCCTTTCAAATAATTCCGAATCGTTAATTTGGTTTTTTGATACCCCCAGATCATGTAGACAATACAACTTACCAAGATATTATACGCATATGGGCTGATGACCAATAAATTTTCAGCAATCGTCATTATCGATTCTTCCTTTCACTTAGCGTTGAAACTGAAAACGATACAATTTGGCATACTCCCCGTTTTGCAGCAACAATTGATCGTGCGTGCCGTGTTCCAATACCTTGCCGTCTGTTACCACAAAAATTTCATCCGCATGCTGAATGGTCGATAACCGGTGTGCAACAACCAAAGTCGTTCTTCCTTTGGCCAGTTCATCCAAGGCCGCTTGGATATAGGCTTCCGTCGCATTATCTAAAGCGCTGGTCGCTTCATCCAAAATCAAAATACTGGGGTTTTTCAAAAAAACTCTGGCAATAGACAACCGTTGTTTTTGACCGCCGGAAAGTTTGATTCCCCGTTCGCCGATTTGGGTATCGTAGCCGTGTTCCAAATTTAAAATCGCTTCATGGATATTGGCTTTTTTGGCCGCTTCATAAACTTCATCATCCGTAGCGCCTAAATTTCCGTAACGAATATTTTCCATTACCGTACCGTTAAACAAGAAAACATCTTGCTGGACGATTCCGATATTTCGTCGTAAGGAGTCAAACGTCAAGTGGTCGATATTGTATCCGTCGATTTCAATCACACCGGAACTTGTCTGATAAAAATGTGGGAGTAAGTGACAGATCGTCGTCTTACCACCGCCAGACGGTCCGACAAGCGCGATCGTCTTTCCTTTTTGGATATCAAAAGAAACATCATGCAAAACACCCTTGGTTGTTTCATAATCAAAACAAACTTCTTTAAAAGAAATATTTCCTTCTAAACGATCAACCGAAATGGCATCGGGTGCTTGTTCTTCTTCTTTTTCATCGATGATTTCCAAAAAGCGTTTGAAGCCCGTTACACCTTCTTGGTACTGTTCGACAAAATTAATCAAGGTCGTAAGCGGTGTAATAAACAAATTGATGGAGATCATAAAAGTCGTTAGATCGGCCGCATCCAAATCGCCGGAATAAACAAAAAGAGCACCGGCAATCAAAACAATTACATTGAATAAGTCCGTAATAAAAGCCGTGGAAGCACCAAACTGTCCCATCGCCTTATAAGCCTTGCTTCTGGATTGAACAAACTTTTTATTTCCGATTTCAAATTTACGTAATTCTTCTTGATCGTTGGTAAAAGCCTTGGTTACTCTGATTCCCGTAATCGAAGACTCCAAAGCACCATTGATCTGTGCAACCGATTTTCTGGTTTCCATAAATGCCTGATTCATTCTTTTTCTCATAACAAGCGAGATAACAACCAAAAGAGGCACACAGGCAAAAATAATCAAAGTCAACAGCCAATTAATGGTCATCAAATAAACAAACGACAAAACGACCGTCATTCCGCAAATAAACAAATTTTCCGGACCGTGATGAGCCAATTCCGACACCTGCATCAAATCGTTGGTCATCCGACTCATGATTTTTCCCGTTTCGTGTTCATCATAATAAGAAAACGGCAATTTTTCCAATTTGTTGAACATATCCCGTCGCATATCCGCTTGCATATGAACCCCCATCACATGCCCATAATACTGCACAAAATAACGAAGTCCCATTCGGATAAAATAACAAGCAAACAACGCAATTCCGAATCCCACAATATAAGCCAATTGTTGGTTTGGAATGTATTCTTTTAAGATTTTATTGGTTAATATTGGATATAAAAGCCCGATCAACGCAATCAATAAAGCAGCCGTCATATCCAAAAAAAAGATTTTTTTATATGGTTTATAATAACGAACAAAGCGTTTAAACATTTCTTCTCCCTCCTTGCAATTTGTTACCATTATACTACAATCTGACAATTTTTACAAAGGAAAAGGATGAAGGAAAGGAAGAAAAGTCTAAATGACAGGAATTAGAGTATCTACTTTCGTTTGAATGGATGTCTTCCGATCATGCACCCCAGTTTGCTTATATAGCAGTTTAACCTTAACTATTTTTTTTGAGTTTGTTACTTGAATCTGTCCACGATAAAAATAGCCGAGTGTAATACCCGACTACTTTCACTTTTTCTATTCAGTTTTATTTTTATAACCATTGCAAGCTGATTGTTTGTTCTGCATTCATAACGATTGAAGGATACCATTCAACTGCCAAAAGCGATTGCTTGAGTTTATTTTTGCTTCAAAGTTTGGTCAGACATTCGTCACGTAAAAACGTGGCTATCTCCTCCGATTGATCCGTTTCGTAGTATTCGATGAGCAGTTTCTCATATTCGGCCCCCTTTTCCTCTGGCACTGCTATCAGTCCCGCTCCGTGCGATATGAGGATATGGTTCGCAAAAATCACCGACGTACGTTTATTGCCGTCGATAAATAGTTGTTTCTTCGTGACGAACAGAAGCGCTTGAATCGCTTTCGTATAAACATCTGTATCTACGTCCATTATTTCCGCGAGTCGCTCTTTCACTTGGCTTTCTATCGGCAGTTCGGATTTCCATTTCGTTCCGCTGATCGACACAGGTACACTGCGCAGTTGACCCGCATTATAATAAAAGCCTTCCTCCACAAGCCGATTAATCAGGCAAAGCAAGTCATAATCCGATTTTAAGGTTATTACGCCTTCGTCCAATATAAGTTGCCATGCGTGCTTCAGATTGTTGATTTTTTGCACGTCATCAGCCGATACATTATTGATTTTTCCACCCTCAATGATGGTTTCGGTATCCAAAAACGTAACCGCCACACCTTCCAACAATGCCTGCTTATAAATCGTATCGACCATATTGCGCTTGGCAAAGTCTATATTCAGTTTTACCTTTTCGCTCAGTTCGCCACTCGAATAACCTACTTTTTTCAGGTCCGCCTTGATAGCGCGAAGTTGTTTTTTCAGCGCCTTTGCCTCAAGGTTATCCGCAAGTATTCTGCTTTTCAGCATGTCGTCGTATTCGCCTACATAAACGGTATACCGAACACCGTTTTCCCGCTTATGCAGATAAATATAGCGTTTGTCGCTGTTCTTGCGTTCCTCGATCGTTCCCCATAGTAGGGTTTTAAGACGGCTTTCCAGTTCATTCTTTTGTGCGAGTAATTCCATTGTAGTCAGTATATTGTTTTCCATGTCTTTATTTTACCATATATGTGAAACAATTTCAACGAAATAATTGACATTTTGTTTCACATTTCTGTCGCACCTTTCGATTAGATCGTTGCCTCTTTTTCGCCATTACTTAGAGTATTGTGTCTCCGAGACCGAAGATTTTGGTTCACAAACGCTGCTGTTTTCCACGCAAGCATCAATGCGTTTGTGAATGTTTCCTCTTGCTCCTCTTGTCTGGTTTGACAAGCAGCAAACAGGAAGATTTCGCACGGCGTTTATTCATTTACCGTAAACAGATTGACATTTTTCGGCAACTTTTGAAGGATTTCCTCTTTGTCCATAACTTGTATGTTTTCTTGATCGTTTTCTTGGTTTCTTTTCATATATTGAAGTTTTTTTAACGTATTTTTTGTTTTTGCATAATCATTTCATGATTCTATCTTCAAATCAAACTGAATCCTGGAACGATACAAAAACGCCATAATATCATCATCAAGTGATAAGGTTGGGAAAGATCCTAACTGATGTATCGTCATTTAAAACTAGACAATAAAATTCATGTTCTTCTAACCTTTGTCCTGATTTCTTCTATGATTACACTTTTCGTTTTATCCACCCAATTACCTGATATTTCATTTTACTTTTATCCTTCCGATAAACCGGCAAATTTACGAATAAAATCAAGCTCTTCTTTTCCTAAATTATCATAAGACGGAACTTGCCTCAAAAACAAATCGACGTCCAAGGAAGCGGATTGTTGATGCCTAGTAATCAAGTTTTCTGAAAACTCATCCGTCATGTTGCCGATATCCATTTGATTGATAAAATTATAATGACCGAAATTAGCCTCGCATTCATGATGAAAACGACAAACCAGTTTGGCAATATCGGCGGGTATTTTGTAGTTTACTGAGTTTTGCTCATAATTTTCAAAGAAATATCGAATGTATTCGAGTTGCCCAGCATTTAATTCTAAAAGTGGCTTTCCCACGCATTTTTTAAGCCATTCATATCGAAACTTTGCTACAGAAAGTTCGGGATTTACTTCTTTAAGCATCTGTTTGAAGGCAGCATAACCGCACGATCCGTAAGGGATGTAGGTCAAATAATCTGCCATCACGAAAAAGCATGCTTCTCTTTGATGATCGGAATCATACACGACATCGGCGTTAAATATATGGAAAAAATCATAAAATTGCTCAATCGTTGCCTCGGCATCTTTCCACATTAAACCAAATTCACCCCCGTTACAAGTAACAAAAAGAGAAGGAGAATCAAGTCGATGAAGACATCCCGCATTCATCAGTATTTCTACCATATCCTGCTTAAAAATAGCCATGATAAAACCTCCGTATTCAAAAAAATAGATTTACCTTATAATTTATTTTAACATATATCACAATAAAATGTAATGACTAAACAAGTTTTCTTATTCTTTCAGCAAACCAGAATCATAAAATAAAAAACTCCTTTGCGTATCATAAAATACTGGCAAAGGAATCTAATTAGAAACAATCAAAGATAAAATTAAAAGAGTTGAAAAAGACGATTATTCATCTTGATTAAGCGGTACAAAATCACTGGCCGGATGTTTGCACCAAGGACAGATGAAATCCTCCGGCAACGAATCACCTTCGTAAATATAACCGCAGACGGTGCAAATAAAACCTTTTTTCTTTTCTTCTTTCTTCGAAGTGGTTTTGATGTTTTTTTGATAATATGAATACGTAACCGATTCATCTTCGCTGATCACTTCCGCATCAACCACATTCGCCAAAAATAACGTATGACTTCCCAAATCAGTTGTCGAAATGACTTCGGCACAAAGATAGGCATTGCATTCTTCTTCCAAATAAATCAATCCGTTTTCTGATCGTTGGAAAGTTATATTTTCACATTTGTCGACGGTTGCTCCGCTTTGAAATCCCCAATGTTGATACGTGGCAAATTTGGATTGTTCCGTTAAAACGGAAATATTGAATTTCTTCGTTCGCATAATCATATCGTGCGTATAATTGCTTTTATTAACCGCAATCGTAATTCGATTCGGATCGGATGTAACTTGAGTGACGGTATTAATAATACAGCCGTTATCCTTTTCGTTTTCTTTAGCGGTAAGAACATATAAACCGTAAGACAGTTTAAACATCGCTTTTAAATTCATTTTATTTCACCTATTTTCTCTACAATAAATTGGATATTTGGATCTTATTTACTCTTACTATCTTTTTTGGGGGCTATCATCTAAAACTTAACCCTTTTATAAAAATAATATATATTTATTTTCAAGAAATGTTTTTTCAACGCAAAAAGTCATACATGCCGTTTACTACAATGCCACAGATTCCAATTCTATGTATTAAAGTTCTAAAAAATTTAATTTATATATTTTTTTCAAGAAAAATTTCTAATCTTTCTACTTTCATCTTTTAATTGATAAAAAAACGCCTATATTTCTTTCATCAAAATCAACAATTGTTTTACATTACATTTTATAAACTTAAAATCAAACAGAAAATAAATACATAAAACTAGAATATATAAAAACACTCCTTTAACTCCACCAATAAACCAGTTAAATATAATGAAAGCAAAAGACATTATTAGTTCAATAATAATATCACGAAGAACATTTAATTTAATAATTTTACCAACAACAATTTCTCCCAAAATACACCTAAAACCACAAAGAAACAATATTGAAAAAATCGCTAAATTTAAATTACCTAATAAAAATACGGTAATCATAGATAGTATAAAACTTATTAAAACTGTAATACAATTAATTGCCAATAATTCTTTTTCTTTTCTTAATGTTTTTAAATAAGTTTCAATTAATAACGAGAGTTTACATTCGAAAACACATAAAGGAAATAAAATAGCCATATATTTAAGTGCCTCTGAATATTGTGGTAAAATTTTTACAAGAACAAATTCAATTGGATAATAAAAAGAAAAACCGATAAACATTAAAACTGTCAAAATTTTCTGTAAACTTGAATATATGTCAGAAAAATGTTTACTATCAATTCTTCTTAAAAAAGGAAATAAAATAACCGCAATTGATCTAATAGCTACCATAAATAGATTTGATACGGTCAAAGTTAAAGATACTTTTCCAAAAGTTTCAATATCCCATTTATTTTCTATTGCTAATCTCACTATACCAATAATGACATTCCCCGCCATTAATGATAGTGTCATTTTCCATCCCACTGAATAGTTATCTTTTATTTCCTGCTTTAATTGGCTCTTATCAACATAAAATTTATGAAATACCATTTCGCGACAAATATACAAAGAATATATTAAAGATATGGCTTTTCCAATTAAATCCCCAATAATAAAAGAAAGAAAATTATAATGCTTAAATACAATTGAAAATATTGTGAATAGTACCATAATTAATTTTTCTAGAATGAGTTGCACTGAAAATTCTTTTATACGATTTGTTGCTTGGAAAATTCCCTGAAAATAAAGTCTTGGCAAATAAAAAACAATTGAAATACCAACACAAAATATAACTATTAGACGTTCCAACTGATTTAAATAAAAAAAGGAAGATGCTATAACACACAAAGAAAAGAATATCTGCATTATAAAATAATACTTAAACTGTTTATTGAAAATTCCTTTAGGTAAATTTTCATATTCTTCTCCACCATGTCTTAAAATAATACCGTCTACTAATCCGAAATGGAGGTATGCTATGTAGACAATATAAAAGGCATATAATTGATAATATCCATATCCTATTCCATCTAAATAAATTGGTGCTATAAACGTAATTAGAGTTGATACAACTAAACTAATAATATTAGCAGAAAATGACAAAGAAAAATTTTTTAATAATCTACGCATTTTTCTCTCCTTTTAGGAATAATAATTTCTTTATAATTTAACAATAAACAAAGTATAATAAAAAAGAATTGCATAGAAAATGATTCAAATAACATTACAAAAAGTATAGAAAATATTATAAATTCTAATTTATTTAAAGTAGCCGATTTATCCATTTTTATTTTTGTTGAAACAATTTTAATAATATACAATAAAACAATAAATGCTAATATTCCACCTTCATATACTAATGTAAGAAAATAACAATGTGGACTACTTACACCATAAAATTCATACATTAACTGTGTTTGATTCAAAATTCCATGTCCTATAAAATAATAATTTTGTTGAATATATTGAATCCCCATATCCCAGAGAGTTGTTCTCCCAGAAAAAGTTAAATCCTTTTTTAATATGTCTACTATAATAAATTCAAAATAATTTTGAAATCTAAAAATTATAAACAAGAAAAAAAAGATAATTGTCAACAAAAAATATTGAAACAATGTTACATTTTTAAATAGAGCTATATGACCTCTTAAAAGCAAATATGCCAACACCATACAATAAAATACAAGTGTTGTAGCAGACCATCGTATAAATACAGAAATTCCTATAATAGTTAACAATGACACTAACCAAAATCGATAATGTTTTAAATAATTTTTTGCAAGTACTGCTATAGAAATTGCCAATGCATAAAAGGGCAAATGATGATTATCATATCCTAAAAAATAAATAAAACTATATTCAAAACCATATTCATCTTTAAAACCATGAATTATTCCATCTGGGAAAAAAATAATGGAAATAAAGTTTAATAAACTATATATATATAACAAGAAGAAAGTTGATTTGACAAATTTTATTTTATTAAATTTTATCCCGTACTCAAAAAAAAGTATCAAGAATACCAAATGCAAGGAAGTGCTAATTGCTGTAATTATATCTGCTTTGGAATTAAAAAAAGTAAAAAACAATGGAATCAAAGTATAAGCTATAATTAAAAAATCAAATTTTGTTAATTTTAAATTTTTTAATAAAATCACCGTAAAAACTATTAAAACAAAAATAACTTTACTGATCATATTATAATAATGAATGTTTAAATAATTCACTAAATACGGCGGAAAAGCAAAAAATAATAAGAGTATCGTCACTGGAATACTAATAAAATATTTATCATATATTTTTAACATTGCTTTTCCTCCTTACAATTAAAGTATAATTCTAATTAAAAAAATCATTAAAGAAAGCATTTAAATTATAATACATTTTTTCATTAATATTTTCAATACTATTAGTAATTCGTTTAGTATAATCTTCCAAATTTGTTGCCTTATGAAAAAATACAAAACCAGAATATATAGACTTAATAGAATTTGGACTAACATAAAATACAGATGATCCCAACACCTCAGGAATTGATGTTCTATTAGAAGCAATGGCAGTCTTACCACCATAAATTGCTGCCTCTAATAATGGTAATCCAAAACCTTCAGATTGAGACGTATATATTAAATACCTACATTTCTTATATAACAAAATCAGTTGTGAATCAGAAACATAATTAAGGATTTTAATATTGTTTCGTATTTTATTATAATCAAAATTTTTGCAGCGAGAAAATTTTTCCAGTAACTTTTCTTCGATACCTGTTATATATAGTTTTACATTGGGGTGATAATTATTACAATAGGATTGATATGCTATTAATGTCCTTAATAAATTTTTATCTGGTCTATTTCCTGAAACAAATAATAAAAAATCTTCTTTAAAGTTATCCTCTTTTATTGGTGGTTCTCTAAAAATAATGGACTGATAATATAATTGAATATTCACCTCCGGACAAAAACTAAGTATTTGTTGCATAGAATAATTTGAAACAGTAAAAATTTTATCTAATAAAAGAAAAGCCTTTTTAGCATAAAATTTTCCAACAGATAATAAGAATAAACGTTTCAATTTCTTTTTTATAAACTCTTTCAAATGAAAATCATTATAATATTTTTCAAATTTATCGCCATGATAATCAAAATTTCTCAAATCATGAATTGTGGCATATATTTTTAATAAACTATATTTATTTTTTAATATAACAACATTTTTATAACATCTAAATCCAAAAAAAAGTGGTATAAATAATACTGCTGGGGTTTTATACTCTACATCTACTATAGAATCAGCATAAATAATATCAAAACTTTTACTGTTTATAATCTCTTTATCAACATCTGATTTTGGTTTAAATCCATTAGGAAAAATTAATATAAATTTATTTTCTTTTTCTTTCTTTCCAATTAAATTTAAAACAATATTTTTAGTATAATTACCACCACCATGATATTTTTGTTGGGGAGTCGGAACAGAAAGAGTAAAATCTATATAAAAAAATTTCATTTTATCACCTTTTATACTTTATATTCTTTATAAGCATGCCATAATGCTTTTAAGCCTTCTATATCATTAGTTAAAGCCGCCTTATTTTTTATCCTGTGAATAACTAAATATGCTCCTAAACGACGAATTGTTGATTTTAATAATAAATAATATGCCCAAAATTTAGAATACTTGACTTTACATTTTTTCATAGCAGCCCCAAAACCTCTAGAATAAGAAACCCATTTTTCTACAGAATAATCTGATGATGTTGGAAGAGGATGATTAATAGTGAAACAATTTGTATATATACACAATTTTTTTTGACTTAATGCAGCCAATACAATTTCGCTTTCCTCTGTTGATCCATATTTACTCCCTATTCCTAAATTTTCATCAAATCTCTTTTCTTTAATAAAATTCGTTTCTATAACCATAGAGGGACTTTGAGAATAAAGCAAAGATGTCCTAAAGGTTACTTTTTTATCTTTGGCGCTTCCTTTTATTCTATTTTCTTTCTCATCATAAATATTCCCGCAACAAACAGTAATATTTTTATTTTTTAAAAAATTAAATATTTTTTTTAAAGTCTCTGGGTCTTTATAAAATCCATCATCATCTACTAAACAAACATAATCGCCAGTAACATATTTTAAGCCGATATTTCTAGCATGAGATAATCCTTTTTTTTCAATATGAATATAATTTATCCTATTATCTAATAATTTTAATTCATTATGAATATTATCGCTTTGATCGACAATTATAATTTCAAAATTTTGGTATGTTTGTAGTTGTAAATATTTCACTGATTGTATTACATATTCATTTCTATTTAAAGTGGCTAATAGCATAGAAAATTTCAAAAAACTCCCCCCCTTTTTATTTAGACATATAATCTATGGTCTGCTTAATTCCGTCTGAAAATGAAACAAAATTTTTATATTTTAACATATTTATTAATTTCGAACAATCCGGGAAAAGATTTATAATGCCTTCAGACGAATTATATTCTTTTGCTCCATAATAAAGATTACTTTTAGAACCAATAATATTTTTTATTTCTTCAACAAAATCTTTAATGGAACGGGTGTCTAAACTACAAACATTAAAAACCTCATTACGGTAATTAGTTTTATTATCTAACAAAATCAAAATATTAACAATATCTTCTATATATATATAGTTCCACATTTGATTTCCTTTTGTTAAAAATACATCTTCATTTTTTTTCATTCTATTTATACACATAGATATAAGAGAGTTTTCATAATCATTAGGACCATATGCAGAAAAAATTCTAATCCAAGCAAATTTAATATGATCTTGAGAGGAACGTTTCTTTAACTCTTGATAAACTTTTAACTTGGCTTTTCCATATTCTGTTATCGGAGAACAAGGATAATTTTCTCTTATAATATCTTCACACTTGCCATATTCCGCCTGCGAACCAATAGAAATAAAACAATTGCACCCTAAGGTTTTGGCGGCATTATAAGCTACAATAGAAGATTTATAGTTTTTGTCTTGCAATTCTGCATTATCCCTTTCTGGAACCCTTGTTCCATTCCAAGCAATATGATAAAATACATCGCAATGACACAAAATTTTTTTTTCTAATTCCGAATAATTATTTAAATCACATTCTATTATTTTTATATTTTCATTTAAAGTTAAATTTTTTATATTTTTGGAACTTGGTCTAATTATAGCATATACAAAGTAATTTTTCGACAATTTTTCCACCAACGGTGCCCCTATAAAACTTGTTGCTCCAGTTACTACTGCTACTTTCATATTTTATTCTCCATATAAACTCTTATAATTTCTTTTGCATCCATTTTATACTGTTGTCTTAAATAATTTGTATCGCCCACTAAACTGGTATATTGATCTTTCATTCCGATTCTTTTTAAAGTGGCATGTTTTTCATAAATATTTGATAAGACATCGGCAATACTACTAGCAAACCCTCCATTAATTTGATGTTCTTCTACGACAATTATAAAATCATATATTAAAGCACATTGTTTAACAAGGTCTTCATCCAAAGGTTTTATAGTTGGAAAAGAATACAAAGACAAATGATATCCCTTTTTTCTTAATTCTTTTACAGCAATTTGAGCTTCCGAAGTAATTGCTCCGGTAGAAAAAATGCAACCATCATTTCCTAAACTTAGAGGAAACGCTTTGCCTACAACAAAATTTAGTTCTACTTCGTTATTTTCATGTATATTTTTTTCTCCTCCGCGCCCTAATCTAATATAGCAAGGACTTTTCATTTGAATTGCTGCCCTAGTAACCGCTCTTGTTTCAATAGGATCACAAGGAGAAAAAATAGTCATATTTGGTAATACTTTCATACATGCAATATCTTCTGTAGCATGATGGCTCATCCCCAAAGCTCCATAAGCAAAACCAGCAGCCAATGCCACTATTTTAACATCTAAATTATGATAACAAATGTCATTTCTAATTTGTTCTAAACAACGTAATGTTGAAAAACTCCCAATTGAATAAGTAAAAACTTTTTTTCCTTCTAATGATAATCCAGCGGCTACACTCGTCATATTTTGTTCTGCAATTCCAACATTTATAAATTGATCGGGGAATTTTTCATAAAAAGCATTCAAAACATTAAACCCTAAATCAGCAGTTACAAAAATTATATCTTTATTTTTTTGTGATTCTTGGCAAATTATCTCTACTAAATTATTTCGCATTATCTAAACACTCCAATTCATTTTTAGCTTTTTCGTAAAACTCTCCTTGAGGATCCCTATAATGCCACAACAATTGGTTTTCCATAAATGAAACACCCTTTCCTTTTATCGTATTAGCAATAATACATGTAGGTTTGCAGTTACAAAAATTTGTTTTAAATGCTGCTAAAAGTTCCTTATGATCATTACCATTAATCGTCAAAGTGTTCCATCCAAAACTTTTAATTTTTTCATCTAGATTACCAGTTTCTAAAACTTGTGATATATCTCCCATTGCTTGCATATGATTTCGATCAATTATAATAAAAAAATTATCTAAATTATATTGGTTAGCTAATAAAATAGTTTCCCAAAATGATCCTTCATTAGTTTCACCATCACCCACAATTGCAAATACACGTGCTTTGTTTTGGTTTTTTTTAAGTGCCAAGGCAATTCCTGTAGCAACACAAACTCCATGACCTAAAGATCCCGTAGAAAATTCTACCCCTGGAACATTCTTGTGAGAAATGTGCCCTGATAATTTGCTCCCATTCATATAATAAGTATCTAATTCAGACTTATTAAAGAAACCTATTTCTGCTAAAATTGCATATAATGCAGATCCGGCATGCCCTTTACTAAGAATAAGACGATCTCTGTCTTTCCACTTAAAATTAGTAGTATCATACTTTAAAATGTACGTATATAAAACAGCTAAAATATCTATTACAGAAAAAGCAGACCCTATATGAGAAGCATGGGATCTGTGTATCATTTCTAACACATCTTTCCTTACTTGTAATGCTAATTTTTGGCTGTTCATAATTTATACCCCCATAAATTCTTTTATTTCTTCATCCATTTCTTTTGATAAATTTTCCTTTTCGTGTATATAAATCTTAGTCCACTCAATAATTTTTTCTATGCTTTTATCTATATGCCATTTTGGGACCCAACCAAAAACACGTTTAACTTTATTATTATCTAGTTTTAAAAAAGATGCTTCGTGAGGAGCACTACTATCATGTTTATTAATCCAATTCAAATTGTTTCCCCATAACGTACAAAATTTACTTACTAATTCACCTGTTGTCACACAATCACAATCATCTGGACCAATATTATAATAACCTTCGTATTTTTTATCTCCAAATTGTTTTTGACAAATCAAAAGATACAAATACAGTGGCTCTAATACATGCTGATATGGTCTAATAGAATGAGGATTTCTAACTATAATTTGCTTATTTTCTAATATCGCTTTAATGCAATCTGGAATAATTCTATCTGTGGAAAAATCTCCTCCACCTATAACATTACCAGCCCTAGCTGTTGAAATTGAACATTCTCTATTAGAAAAAAAAGATTTTTTATAACTATGAGTAACCAATTCACTACAAGATTTTGAATTACTATATGGATCATATCCGTCTAGAGGTTCTTCTTCTTTAAAGGGATGATTTTGTAAATCATCATTTAAATATACTTTATCTGTAGTTACATTTAAAAAAGATTTAACCGACATAGTATTTCTTATGCATTCAAGAATATTCACCGTCCCAAGAACATTTGTTTCATAAGTATATTTCGGATTTTTATAAGAATCTCTTACAATTGGTTGAGCTGCCAAATGAATTACTATTTCAGGTTTAAATAAATCAAAAGTTTCTTTTAAATGATCGTAATCTCTAATATCGCCAATTATTGAAACCATATTTTCTTTTATTCCAGACAATTCAAACAGATTTGGCTGAGTTAATGGTTCCAAAGAATATCCATAAAGAACCGCTCCAGAATTAATTAAAATTTTACAAAGCCATGTTCCTTTAAAACCGGTATGTCCTGTTACAAGAACTTTCTTTCCTTTATAAAATGATAGATCCAACATTCCTAATCCTCCCATATTCTCCAAGGGGCATTATCACTATTCCATAGTTTTTCTAATCTTTCTTTTTCTCTTAAAGTGTCCATACATTGCCAAAAACCATGATGAACATAACTCATCAATTGCCCGTCTAAAGCTAATTTTTTTAAAGTATCTTGTTCGAAAATCGTTTTATCATCCTTTATATAATCAAAAATTTTTGGATCAAACACCATAAAACCTATATTAATCAAAGCCCCATCAATATCTGATTTTTCTCGAAAATCTTTTATCATCCCTGTATTGTCTATATCTATTACACCTTTAGATTGCCCAAAATTATATACCGACATTGTTCCTATTTTATGATGATTTTGATGATACTCTACTAATTGTTTTATATTAACATCACCAACAGCATCGCCATAAGTTACCATAAAAGTATCATTTCCTATATATTCTTGTATTCTTTTAATACGACCACCCGTCATTGTATTTAAACCCGTATCAACAACAGTGACTTTCCAATTATCTTTTGAACGCCTATAAATAACTTTTTCATTAGTTTCAAAATTAAAAGTTACATCATTATTATAAAGAAAATAATTCGCAAAATATTCCTTAATTACTTTTTGTTTATATCCCGCACATATTATAAAATCATTATAACCATAAGATGCATATATTTTCATAATATGAACTAAAATAGGCATTTCCCCTATTTCAATCATAGGTTTAGGTTTCAAATGTGATTCCTCACTTATCCTAGTTCCAAATCCACCTGCTAAAATAACAACTTTCATTTAATTAAAATCCTTTCCTACTTCTTATATCTAGTTTTAAGAGAATCTAACAACTTTTTTGCAAAAAGAGGCCATTGATATTTTTCAAGCGTTTTTTCAGGCTTAAATTCTTGATTTAAAAGTTGTTCAAGATCAATGTCATATTGATAAGGATCCATAAATATAGCAGAATCTTTATATATTTCCGGTAAACAAGACGAATTGGCAACAATAATTTTTGTGCCACAAGCCAATGCCTCCAATGGAGTAATAGCAAATCCCTCATAAACAGCTGGATGAATTAGTGCCTTAGCATGAACTAATAATGCTTTAAGTTCTTGATCTGTAACATACCCTAAAAAAAATACATTTTTTACAGTTACATTATCAAATTCTTCTTCAGTTAGTCCCACTTTTTTACCTGCAATAATAAAAGTACAATTAGGATTTCTTTTAGCGACTTCAAGTATATATTTAAAATTTTTTTGCGGCATAATGCTACTAACTGCTAAATAATACATCTCTTTTTCTATAAAAGCGTATTTCAAAAAAATATTCTCATCCTCTTGTATTTTTTTTATATGATTCCATCCATTTCCAAGAACAACAATTCTATTTGCATCTATTTTTAAATATTCAATCATTTGATTTTTGCTGAAATTTGACACAGTTAAAATCAAATTTTTTTTATGCATAATTATTGATTTTAACATAATTCTATGCCATAAAGAAGATTTTTTTCCATAAGAGGTTTGAAAAAATTCCGGATGGACAACTTGACTGATGTCATGAATAGCTGTTATTCCAGGTTTTAAAATGGGACAAGTAGTGCAAAGATTTAAACAAATTCGTTTATGAAATAACAACCAAACTAATAAATCCACCTGTTCCCAAAAATGACCACGTACATTCCCAAATTTTATAATTTTTATATTTTCATAAACTGGCAAATTTTTTGCATACTTAGGAACTATTATTTCAATTTGATTTTTTCCAACTAATTTATCTATTTCATTACAAATTTCTCGAGCAAAGCGTTCTTGCCCAGTTAAATTACGTACTAAAAATCTCCCATTAATGGCTATTTTACGCATTATTAATCCCTATTCCTTTTTAATTTTTGTTCTTTAATAATTTTTTTAACCCTGAAATTATTATAAATCCACCCCAATAAACATGCGAGTATTTTTTTTGGAATCATGTGCAATACTAAAGTACGAAAATAATTTCGCTTCCCCTCATATAATGGTTTTTCTCGAAATAAAGACATTTCCTTATATTTCAAAAACAATTTAATTTGGGGATGATTACAATATTTAACCCATGGACGATTATTTATATAAAAGCAATTTGTAAAGTGAAAAATAACGACATTTTTTTTTGCTTGCTCATTTTCATCTTTATTATACCACATATTTGGCTTTCTTATTTTAATAATTTCATTAAAACTAAAACAACTATTAATGGTAGTCCAATTATAATTCAATGGTAATACTAATGAATCTTTCCCACAAATAGCAGACATAACAGTTTGTTCCATAAAAAATATGTATCCTTTTTTTTCGTTAATATATGACACAATTTGTTCTTCTATATTTCTTTTACGCCATTCTTTTAAATTTATTAAAAAAACCCCTCCCTGGAAATAAGGTGTATCATGATCAATTTGAAACACATCTAAATATTTTACACTTAAAGATTCTTTTACACCTGCTATTAATTTAGTTCCTAAATCCAATTGAATTAAATAATCAATTTTTTTATTAACAATAGTATCCGAATCTAAATATAAAACTTTCTCAACAGTATTTGGTAATAATGTTCCTAAAAACATTCTACTGAAAGAGTCAAAAAGCCAATTTTCCTTAATCTGATATAGATTCAATTTAAAATCCTTTTTAAAATCGGGCATAGAAACAAAATTAACATTGCAATGATATAACTTTTCTAATAAACGCAATTTTTCTTTATTACTTTCACTTATTTCATTTTCAATAATATAAAAATTAAAAAATGTATCCGGATTATTTATTAATATTGATGTCATTGAAACACCCATAATCCATGAAAATTTATCACTGCTGTGATATACAACATCTAAATTATACACACTATCACCTGTTAAATAATTTTTTTATATCTTGATTTCTATTTTTATCACAAACGAGAATATTATCTTCAGTAATAACTATAATCATATTACGGATTCCTAGAATTGACAATTTTTGATTTTTGTTATTTCCAACTAAAATATTATCACTTGAGTCAACAGAAATATAATCAAGATTTTTACATATATTTTCATTTTCGTCTTTATCAAATAATTTTTCAAACGCAAGAAATGATCCTACATCATTCCACCCAAAAGACGAAGGAATAACACAAATATTATCCGCTTTTTCCATGACAGCAAAATCTATTGATTTCTTCTCAAAGTTTAAAAACAGTTCTTTTATTTCGTAAGCAGTGATGCCCCCATTGTTTTCTCTTATTTTTTTTGAAATTTCACAGATTATATTATAGTGATTTTCACTATATTTTTTTAAGGCTGCCATTATGACACTGTATTTGAATATGAACATTCCGCTATTCCATAAATATTTTCCGGATTGATAATACTCTAAAGCTTTTTCGTAATTGGGCTTTTCTGTAAATCCTAAAGATTGAACTGGTTCGTTTAAAACAGCTTTGTCTACTTTAATATATCCGTATCCCGTTTCTGGATAAGATGGCTGGATTCCAAGGGTAACTATTTTATTAACCTGTGCCTCTTTATAAGCAATTTTTATAGTATTTCTAAAACTTTCTTCATCTGATATTAAATGATCAGAAGCAAGTACACAAATTGTTGGATTTTCATAATATTTAGAAATCATCATGGATCCATATGCAATTGCACTAGCGGTATCCCGAAATGCTGGTTCAATAATGATTCTGCTATCTTCTAATTCCGGCAACTCTTCTTTTAATGCCGCAACTTGTATTTCATTAGTAGCAATAAATATTTGTCCTGTTTCGGCAAGAGGTAATATCCTCTCATATGTCAATCGAATTAAAGATTTATTATCAAAAATTTTTAATAGTTGTTTTGGCTTTTTTTTCGTAGAAAGGGGCCAAAATCTTTCTCCGCTTCCTCCTGCCATAATTAAAAACGTTAACATTTTCATTCACCATCCATCATCTCATCTAATAAATCTTCTATGTCATATTTTGGATCCCAACCTGTTTTATTTCTAAATAAAGTAGAGTCTCCTACTAATACTTTGGCATCACCTGGTCTAAGAAATTCTTGCGATATAGACACCAATATTCGTCCTGTCTTGTCATCTATTCCTTTTTCTTCCAAACCTTGTCCAATCCATTTTATAACGATGCCTTTTTTTAAAAAGGCCTTAGTCACAAATTCTCTAACTGAATATGCTTTCCCAGTAGAAATAACAAAATCTTCCGGTTTATTTTGTTGCAACATCAACCACATTGCATTTGCGTAATCAATTGCATGTCCCCATTCTCTCATTGCGTTTAAGTTTCCCAATTCTAAAATATAATTGGAATCTTCTAAACATCTTTTTACTCCATTTACAATTTTTTTTGAAACAAAAGATAAATCTTTTTTAGAAGATTCGTGATTATAACAGATGCCGTTAACAGCAAACAAATTATAATTTTCTCTATAACTTTTCACAATGTAATGAGCATATAACTTACTGATCGCATAGGGAGAAACAGGATCAAATTTAGTGTTTTCATTTTGCGGTGATTCTTCACCCGAAAATAATTGAGCTGTTGACATATGAAACAGTTTGGTCTTAATTTCACTACTTTTTATAGCATCTAATAATCGCAATGTTCCCAAAGCATTTACTTGAGCCGTATATTCTGGAATGTCAAACGACAGATCCACATGTGATTGACTGGCTAAATGATATATTTCATCGGGTCGAACTCTTTCTAATATCCTATTAACACTAGAAGTATCTGTCATATCTCCTATATGAATAAAAAAATCTGAATGATTATAAAATTCCTCAAATCCCATATTAAACATTTGACTCTTTGATTGTAACAAACCATGAACGACATAATTTTTGGATAACAATAATTTAGTCAAATAATAGCCATCTTGGCTAATAATTCCCGTTATTAAAGCAGATTTTTTCATTTTTAATCTCCTTTCATCTTTCATTTTCGGAACAACAGCTATTAATTCTAATGTACCATTTATAAGCATTTTATCAGTGGTTTTTGTAAAAATAAAAGAGTCCCCTTTTGCTATTGGTGTAGAATTTATAGTACCTTTACCATTTAAGACGTAAAATATTTCAAATCCTTTATTTTCATATTCCACAGTTCCATTTAAAATCAATTTATAGAGATTAAAATGTTCATTTTTAAAACTTTGTTGTTGTTGAAAATCAAATATCATTTTTTTATTATTATCATAATCAATAACATTTAAAGAATCTTCTATATGAAGTTGTCTTTTAGGGATGCGATTATAATCATATAATCGATACGTAATATCGGAAGATTCTTGTATCTCTAATACAAACGTATTTTCATGGATGGCATGAACACATCCAGGTTCAACAACAACCAAACTATGTGGCTTTATATCTTTATTAATTAAGTAATCTTCTATTCTGCCTGAGTTTAATATGTTTTTCAATTCAATAGCATTTTTAACATTGACTCCCAATGTAACCTTTTCGGCTTTGGTTTCAGGAAGAAAATACCAGCATTCGAATTTTCCAAGTTGATTATGTTTTTTTATCGCATAGTTATCGTTTGGATGTACTTGCACACTTAATTTTTCTTTTGATGAAATCAATTTTAAAAGTAGTGGGAACTCCTTATCTTTATAATCTCCAAAAAGTTCGATATGATTGAGCCATAACCATCTTAATGTTTTACCTTTATATTTACCATTAACAATGATTGAGGATTTTTTTTCAAATCCGGAAACAATCCAAGCTTCCCCACAATTTAATGGGCAATCATAAATCTTATTCAATTCTTCTCCGGCCCAAGGCTTAGTTTCAAAATAAGGTTTAAGAAATAAAATCATATTTACACCTCTTATAACTTTTTGAAAAGAAAATAATTATTTGTTATAAATATAATTTCAGGTCTTTTATGATACACTGAACCATTCATAAAAGACCTGACCCACACAAGTACTATATAAAGAAAACGAAAACATTACAATGATGATATTAAAATAATATTTTACTTTGCACCGTCGCCCCTAAATACTCCAATCATAGTATGCCATAAAATGCGAATATCCATTCCGAAACCGCGTTTGACAGAATAATAAAGTTCCATTTTAACTCTATCCTCATAAGCTATATTGCTTCTGCCGTGACTGGTCCAAAAACCGGTTAGTCCCGGTTTGACTTTCAATAATAATTCTTTATTTTCTCCATATCGCTCTAATTCTTCCGGTAAAATGGGACGCCAACCAACCACCGACATCTGTCCTACAAAAATATTCCACAATTGAGGCAGTTCGTCTAAACTTGTTTTTCTTAAAAATTTGCCGATTTTGGTTACTCTCGGATCATCTGTCACTTTAAAATCGCGGTAATATTCTTCCAACTGTTCTTTTGTAAGAATTTCTTCTAACGGTCGATCGTCTTTATGCATACTTCTAAATTTCCAAACCTTAAAGACTTTACCACCTTTTCCGACTCTTGAATGTCCGTAAAAAGCCGGCCCCTTTGAGGTACATTTAATCAACAAAATAATAATCAGAAACAGCCAACAAAAAAGAATCATAGCCAATCCCGATGAAACGATATCAAATGTTCTTTTACAAAAGGAAAAAAAAGGCTTTTTTTTATATAAAGATAAGCTATATTGCATGGATAAGCTTTCTTGTACCGATTTTCTCATATTATTTTCAACCCCAATATTCTTGTATTACCATTATAACTTTCTCAAATAGAAAATTATTGTAAAATAAAATCCTTTTCAAAATAAACTTACTCTCAACCAACAAAAAAATATCAATCATTCATATTTCTTCATTATATTACAATTATACTCTTTTTCTGCAAATATTCAATAAAAACTCCACTTATTAAATTTTTTTAATAAATTTATTGAGATATGGGAAAATATTTTCACACAACCTACAAAGTTTTTTTAAAAGTTAACTTTAAAATATTAAATTTAAGATTTTTTCACTCTATTTATTTTACTTTATATTCTTTTAAACTTTGAATTCGGTTTAAAAACTCAAAAAATAAAACTTCAAAATAAATACAAAAATACAGATTTGCTGTCTTTTTTAAACTACTTAATTTTTAAAAAATTTTAATATTTAATCTTGACATTAAGACTGCTGTACAAATTGTACAGCAGTCTTAATGCTAATTAAGACTGCTGTACGATATAATGGGATTAACCCTGGGTTTAGTTGAATCAAGAAAGGAGAGGATCTTGTGCATGGCCAGAATAGAAAGTTTTGATGGACTGATCAGTTCCATCCAAGAAGCTTTTTTATCGGTCAACCGAATGGCAGAACATCAACATCTGGAATCCTTGCAAGATTTTCTAGATGAAGACGGAAGCCCAAAATCAATCCAAATTAAATATCCGTATTTCAGTGAAAACGGAGATGTCGATTATCGTTATGTCGATATTCCGGCACTATGCCTCGTGCCCATATCAACACTGAAATTAAATGAAGTCAGCGTCGATTTCAAAGTAAAACTGTCAGCGGAAGTAAGTTTGAAAAAAGACGAAAATTCTTTTGAAACAGAGCAAAAAGAACGAATGAACCAGATGCCGAAAAAATCAAGAAGGATGGGTTTTATTCCCGAATTCAGACGAAATCAAGATGACAGTTACGCGAATATTACTCTAAAATTCAATGCGGAACAAGCTCCAGAAGGACTGCTTAAAATTCGCGACGAAATGATTAAAATATTGCCATAAAGGAGGAATACAAAATGGCAAATCTACCAATTGCAAACCAATTTAGCGGGTTGGATATGGCAGCGTTAATCGGTGGGCCTTTAAAGGCTGCCTGCGATGCCCAAAGTATGCTCGCCCGTTCAACATTAAACTTCATTGAGGAAGTCGGATTAGAAAAAGCCGATGAAAATGGTGTAAGAAGAATCCGAACTGCAAACTTTTCGTTTAATAGGGCAACCGAAGATACCGGAGATGGAAATGTTTTAAACGAAGAAGTCGAAATGAAGGTACCCCTGCTTGCTATTGTCAATGTACCGGCTCTTTCCATCGAAATGGTTGACATCACTTTTGATATGGAAGTAAAATCATCCGAATCGTCTCAATCAACCAATGATAAAACCGGAGAACTAGACGCTACGGCTGGATTGAAAATAGGACCTTTTTCCATGAATGTCAAAATCAAAGGTTCCGTTTCCTGTCATGAAAGCAATACCCGTTCCAGCGACAATTCAGCCAAATATCACGTTCAAGTACGAGCTAACCAACAAAAAACACCGGAAGGATTGAGCCGAATGTTGGATATTCTGTCCGGTGCCATCGCTCCTTCTTCTGTCAAAAAAAAGGATTTGGCCGTAGCATAGCACATGGCCTCCTCACTGAGTGACTACCGCTTTATCATTCGGTTTGTCGTCGGCAATCAAGATGCCGAAAAACTCCCGGATGAAAAAGCCATTGAAATAGAAATGAATCAAGTAAATGAGGCCCTTTCTCACGGTGGAAAAATAATTGCAATGGAAAAAAATTTCTATTTGCTGAATATCGGTGAACATCAAGTGGTTTCCCAATACATTGTTTATCACGTTGCTTTCGAACGGAAACCTTATTGGCTGAAAAGAAATTAGTTTTTACTTATTAATTATCCGTTCTCTTCTATCTTTTCATAATACAAGGAAAAACTTATTGACACAAAAATTATCACAAAAGGAGATTTAAATGAAACGTTTAAAAGCTTTATCCTCTTTCCTGAAACCAGAATTGATCCAATACGAGGGCGATCAATTGGTTTTAAAAGTCGCTTCAATGCCCAAACTATTTAAAACTTGTTCTGCCGGATATGGTTTCGGTAAAAACGACGAAGATCCAACCGATCCGGATATTTTTCAACTGGGTTGGGATACTTTAGCAGTATTGAAAATCGAGCATGACCGTTTTGTTATAAACGAAATTATGAATTTTCACACAAACGAAAAAAACGTAGAAAAATGGATCGGAAAAAGTTACAATCAAATAGTAACACATGCCGTAGATACTTGCTGTTTTATCTATCTAAAAACCGATGATATGATTATCATCGCTCATCTAGATAAACCGCAATTAGAAAAAGCATTTCCAGAAATCGTAAAGCGGATGCCGCCACAAGATAGAACCGAAGGATTATGTAGCATGATCGTAGATGATGATCCAGATCAAATCAGACAACGATTTAAAGAAAAAGTAATTGCAAATTATCCGATGATTTCTCTGCTTATACGCCCACAACATATACACAGCGAACCTATTAAACGATATACTCATTTTGAAATCGGAATTTATTTTAACGATAATACCATTGACGTATTTGGTGATTATACATTATTTTTTCCTTTGAAAAGCGATGAGCAAAAAGCTAAAACCTATTTATTTTCCTCTTTACTTGAATTACAAGAAATACAAAATCAAATTACCGATACCTCTTGTATTATCATTTAAACACTTTCCTTATTTCATAATCACTAGGCAAACCGTATTATCCTATACGGTTTGTTTTACTTTGTCTTAAAAATAAAAAAAGATAACCGGTTGTCTACACCCGTTATCTTTAAATTAGGAAAGCAGAAAAATTTAACAATCTCTTTCTTCAAAATGAACCAATTCCGAAATGGTTATCTCAAATGCATTGGCTAATTTTAAAATCGTCGATAACTTTACATCCGTCAGTCCGTTTTCAATATCACTGATTCCTCGAACTGTCAAATTCGTATGCTCTGCCAAATCTTCTTGTGTCCACTCATAAACTTTCCTTAAACTTCTGATCCGTTCTCCAAAACGCTTCTTACATTCGTTGATATCTTCTAAGAATAACTCTTCTTCCATATTATCACCTGTTTTTATTATTAAATAACAAAACAAAGTTTTCCATGAATTAAAGTTCATTTCTTAAAAAATACCGGAAAGTTATTTGTTTAAAAAAATATTTTTTTCCTCCTAATAACTATGAATTATTTGGAGGAAAAAATGTCTTATAACTTTATAAATATGCCTAGAGATTTAACAATCTTTATAAGTGGAACTACAAGTGTAGGTAAGACTACAGTGGCACGTATTCTAGTAAATAAATGCGACCAAATCCTTGTTATGCAAGAATATGATTTAATTAGAGAAGCAGTTAGGAGTATATATTTTGATAGAATTCCACAATCTTTAGAGTATGAAAAGATTATGAATTCCTCTACTAGTTGTTTGAGTTATCAAGATTTGCAAACACAATCATCTTTATTGATTAAACCGCTAATAGCCGTTTGTAAACGGTTAAGGAGCAAAGGAATTCCGGCAGTAATAGAAGGTGTAAATATATGCTTTGATACACTCTTTAATAGTCCGGAATTCCTTCAATATTTATCAGAAACTAACAATAATTATTTTTTTAATCTATATTTAGAAAATGAAAATGAACATAAACAACGGTTGATAAAACACAAGTCTTTAACAGAAAATAAGGATTTTGAAAAAATCTTTAGCAGTGTTAGAAAAAACAACCTAAGACTCCATGAATCTGCTAGAAAATTTGAAATAAATAATACTTTAAAAATAGATGGTTATTCTGAAATTAAATTAAATGTTTATGATATCAATTTATCAGATGACAAGATAAGAAATGATTCTAATAAAGTAGCAGAAGCCATTTTATCACTGTTTATCAATACTCTTTAGCATGTTTCCATATGGATTGAAATTTTTTTACTTTTTCTTTCCCTTTTTTACTTTCAGTATCTATTATATTGAAACTAGTTCCAGTCAATCGTTGCGGATATCCGGATTCATCAAAATTAATTTCCGTGTAGATAACTTTATTATCTATAACTATAATAACTTCATCTCGCTTATCATGATAAAATTTACAAACTTCTTCAAAAGAAATTCCATTTTCTTTGAGGACTCCTTTTGCTATTTCAATACAATTTTTTTGCATACCTATAAAATTCGGGAATTTTTGAGATTTTTCCAGTAAATTAGGCTCTAGATTGGGGCTTAAAAACAAACATTTAAAATCAAAGCCATTTTGAAGTCTACGTTTTAAATCGGAAAAGAATGGTCGGTTATCATTACTAAATAGTTTTCTATTTTTTCTCCCATAAATCCAAAGTCGTTTATCAGCATTACTCAACAATACGTTATAAAAATTTTGTGTTTCAAATTTATCTATTATTTTAATGGGAGCACTGTCGATTGGAGTGAGATAGTCATCTTTTTCAATAGTAAATCCTTTATTTATAAAGTCGTGAATTAATGCATCTTGAATGGTATCATTTGGAACATAGTGATGCTCTGGTAGTATTTTTAAATCACTTAAGAAATTTAATGCCGAGCAATTCCAAGATAGTAATTCTGAAATTTTTTCCCTTAGTATTAATGCCAATTTTTTATTGGACTGTACATTGTTTATAATTTTATCAATTTCTTTAGAAACAGTCTCAACATCTATTTGGTTCCTTTGATGGTTTGTTCTATCAATTGGATTACTAGCTCTAATATCTACAGCATGTACTAATAAGTCTAGGTGCTCTCTGTGTAAATACTCATATAAGCCGCTATTTTTAGTTAAAATCAAAGGTACACCTGCTGCAATGGCTTCTAACCCCGCTAAACCAAAACCCTCACTTAAAGACAGCATCAGTGAAAATGACATACTGCGCAGTTTTTTATACAATTCAATTCTGTTAGAGGTATAAGGAATTAAATTTATTGCTGTATATTTATCTGTTTCTTCTTTAATGATATTATTTATTCTTAATGACGCTTCTATTATTTCCTTGTCATCACCAGAAACACCAATTAAAGATAGCATAGGGATATCAGGATGCTTATTATTAGCACATGATTTAGAAAATGCTCTAACAGCAAGTATCGTCTGTTTAATAATATCATTATCTTCTTCAATTCTGCCAAAGGTAACGCCCGATATCATATCATTGCATACTGAAATAGGTTGTATTTCTGCTAGTCCCGGCAAAAATTCAAAAATTTTTGTGGTGAGATTGGTTCCGTTATTTTTTCGATTTACGGCAGAACGATATAATTTTGGCCCAACCGCAAAAACATAGTCTGCTTTTGAGAAAACTTCTGTTTGCTCTTGTACTCTTTTTTCTGTTTTCAATGAAAACTTTCTTGGAAGATATATTTCTTGATAATCCATGTGGTTGAATAAAATAAGTTTTCCTTTACCGGTTGTATTTCTGCAGTGAATCGCCTGATGCCCTGTTTTAATATCGTGACCAACCCAATATAAATTATTAGTTTCAATTTTATCAACATGTGCAGAAATTAAAAAGTTGAAATTGTTAGATGAGAAATCACTCTGAGTTATGTTAACAAGTTTGACATTATTCTCCTGTGCTTCTTTAATATCCCTTTCATTTGCATTTACACACCAACAAATCACATTGCACTTTCTTGTTTTACCTAAAGCTAAAACAAAATCATAGTTTAAAGAATTGATCCCTCCATATAACGATCCCCAGCCATCTGCAAAAATTATAAAAGTTTTCATAATTTTCCTCCAAATAATTCATAGTTATTAGGAGGAAAATAGAAATTGTCCTTTCTAAAAACAGGAAAAAATATTTTATTTCCTCACTTATAAACTATATTTTATATTTTATTTTTAACACATTATTTGATTTTTTTCAACAATAAAATACACATTTTAAAAATATCAATTTTAGTTTGCTGTATTTTGTGTTAAAAATATGAACATGTCATTTTAAAGCGTAAAAAAAAGAGGTTAGTTTTTAAACTAATCCTCTTTTTTCTTTTCTGCTTGTTTTGTTTTCTTGGTTTTGGTGGAAGCTGGTTTAGCCAAAATGCCATCAACAATCAAAATCAAGGAACATAATAGAATCAAAATGACAAAAATCCATAAAATAACGATATCTTGGAAAATCGGTTTTGCAAAAATATAAGTTCCGAAAGTAACCAACACAATGGCAATGACCAACCACCAGATCGGATATTTATCGTTGTTGCCTTTTTGATGATAATATGCTCTGAAAAGCTCAACCGTACCGCGACACCATAATGCCAAACCCAAAATCGCACAAGCACCGCCGACATTAATAACTTTAAATTGTTGCAGAATGCAACCAAGGGCAATCAACGATAAAATTACAAATTCGATAATGGTCAAAACTTTCACAACACCGTTGGAACGTTTCCTGATTTTCTGCAGTAAAAATAATATCAAATAAAGCAGAATACATACAAAAATAATTAAATTAACAATTTGTTGGCCCCAACTTTTCCAAAAAACCCAGTCGGGAGCGGAATTCCAAACCGGCATCAGCATAATGCCTAAAATCAACGCAAGAATACCGATAACAAGATACAACCAAAATAATTTAGTTTTCTTAGGATGTAACAAACGATTGAATACTTTTTTCATTCTCTTCACTCTCTATACTATATTTTTAATTCATATTCATTATACCTCAAAATCAGGCAAGAGGAAAGAAAAATTTTTATCATTCAAAATCCTTTTTCTTAAAAATCCACGAGCATAAATTAATTAAAAAAACATAAAGAATAAAAAGAAAAAGAATTAATATCGTCATCCAACCGTCCCAGATTCCATAGACAACAGTTGTTTTATAAAGCCGTTGAAATAACTGTGTAACATAAGGAATTTCAATTAAAAGCGTAAACGATAACACAAAAGACAAGGATAAAAGAACCTCTGTTTGAAGACCGTCTTTTATCCTTGTTTTTTTCAGATCGATTGAGTTAATATTTTTTTCCAGTAAAATACCGCATGTTCGTCGCCGTCTTAAAACAAAAAGTATTCCTATTACAGCATAGAAAAGAAACACAACGATCGCAAAAATACTTGCCAAAAATGAGATTCTCGGTTTCATATTTGATACGATTTCCATGGTTCTTTTATAATGATCATTTTGATTGGCGAGCCAAATCTCTTCTTGATAAAATAAAGCAATGTCTTCTTTTGACAGCGTTTCGTTTAAAAAGGCGTAATTGATTTGTTTTCTGTAGCCGCTTTGTAAAAATCGATTTCGGTCTTCTTCATCATAAAAATAAACAGCCACTTCGTCTGTTTCAACAATTCCGCTTACTATGACATCTAAATGATACGTCCGTTGCTGATACCATCTTTTAAAAGAAAAAAAGCCGCCGTCTTCTTTTAATTCGATTGGTTGTTGCAAAACAATTTCATGATCCAATGTTTCCACATAACCTCGACTCAACAAAACTTCCCCTCTTTTTTGCGGAAGATTACCTTCTATGTTCAAATCCTTTGTCGCACAACGGATGGATACCGTATCGTTTTCTCGTACAATCCCTTTTTCTTCTAACCAATTGAAATAACTGTCTTCCAAGCATTTAAATGCCGATTCCGACAAATAACAATTATAATAAACATAGTTATAAGCATGAATAAACGCATCCATAAAAAAGTATTCCGGTTTTGTTTCACCGGTCTGTTCATTGACGACAATCGGTTCATCGTATTGACGTAATTCGATATAATTTGTATCATAGATGTGTCGGATGTAAAAATCCGTTCCAAACAGCTTAATTTCATTATGAAAATCAACCAGTCCGCACCGTCGAAACGTTTCATATAAATAGTCGCTAATTACAATCTCATGATCGCTAAGCGGCCGATTTTCCCATTCATTGATCAGAAAAAACTGGTCAATGCGCGGAGAAAACAAACGATCGGTATGAGCATAAAAGTGTTCTTGAAAAAAATCAAACGGACTAATAAAATTATTTGTCTGAACAACGAAAATGGCATCACCGATTTGTGCTTTTTGCTCCTCCGTAATAGATGGAACTTCTCCAAGAGGAAAGTGATTATCTTGGTAAACAAAATTTTCACTTAATTTTTTTACCAAATAAGAATATCCCTCTGTTTGTTTTACTTCACGGTAATAAAGCGTTTCTTCATCTAGTAAACTCATCTGAATAAAAAAGAGCAATAAGGCGCTGATAATACCAACCCAAATCATAAGCCAATTCTTTAAACTCCATCCAAATGCTTTGTAAAGAATCTTTTTATCGGGCCGATAACAATCCGGCTCTATTTTCTTATCTTGCTTGAGCGGTGATGTCGGTGTAAAGATAATTTTTTTCTTTTTAATCGAAAGAACGCCGTTGAATATATCCTTAAAATCATGCAGTAGATGACTACTGACGATAAATAATCGATTAACGGATGCATCTTTTAAATACGATAAAAGTTCAAGGGTCGATTGGTCATCTAAGTGGGCTGTTATTTCATCGAATAAGACAATTTTTTTATTCTCTAAAACAGCTTGAATAACCGCTACTTTTTGTCGTTCTCCGCCACTCAATTTTCTGGCTTTTGTGTTGGGATCAGCCGTAATTTTCAACCGTTTCAGCAATTGTAACAGTTCCTGTTCATCCGAATGAAACAATAATAAATTTTCCATCAACGTCAGGGAGTCAAGCAACAACGGATTGGCTCTTACAATACTTACCTCATCCGCCAAAACGATTTTACCTTGATCATATGGTAAGATTTTTTTCAATATTTTAAACAATGTTGTCTTACCGGACCCGTTTTTTCCTGTCAAAAGATAAAAACCAGGGGTACTGATTTTCAAGTCAGCCGCATCAAAAACGATATGTTCATCAAAACGTTTTGATAATCTTTCGATTTGAATCATCCGTATCCCCTCCCATTTCTACCGGAAAATACCAAACAATCTGAAAATAGGAATTCGCGTTCCGTAACATAAAAGAACCGCTATCATCAGCACAAACAAAACCTCTAAAATCAAAGCGGAAATTTTAATCGTCCGAATTGATGTGGCAGAAACTCCTTTATATCGCAACTTCAAACTTTCTTTAAAGTCTTTCCGCAAACAAACAACATAATCAATCAACAAAAATACTAAGATAAAACAACCCGATATAATCAATCCCATCGCGAAAAGCGGTCGTTGTTCCCGATAGTTTTCGATTCGTTCATAAACTTCCTCTTGATTTAAGATTTCAAACGAATCATAATGATCAACCATCCAATCGATCGTTTCATCATCCAAATCATATAGTAAAACTTCGCCTTTTGTATTAAAAAGGGATTCCACTTCATTTAAAGATAGTTCTTCTACCAACTCTTCATAGACCGTACTGTCAACGAAAGTATCATAAGGGTAGGAAGGACGTCCCCCACCTTTATACAAAGGATAATGGAGTTTCAATGTTTTTACAATTCGTTTTCCCTGATTGTTTTCGAATGTAACCTCATAGTATTGACCGGCTTTTTCCTGATACAACTGTTCTAATTCCTGGTCTGTCATATTTAAAGGACAATCAAAATACCTCTTAAAATAAAGATTCCCCATAATGATGCTGTCTTCTTCAAAAGGTTCTTTGAACGGATTGAAGTATCCTGTTTCATCAAATCGAGTCAAAGTCATACCACTTGTTTCCAAATGTCTAAAATCAGGAGAAATGGCAAAGCGTTTGAGCCCGCTCTCACTAACATAGACATTGGCATAAAATTTTTCCATACGAGTCATAAATTCTTTGATTTTATTCATCGGAATCAAAGAACTTTGTTCTTTGAGTTGAACGATTTCATCGTAATAATCAGAATAATCCGTTTCATAGACTAAAATCTTATATCTGGGTGTTCCGTCTTCTTCTTTTACTCCGGGAAAAACAGGCGAATTACTGATAAAAAGCGTTCGAGTATCCAAGTCCAACAAATCATAGAAACAATCAGAAACTACGATCTCATCATCGGCAAGGCGATGCATTTTTCCGTTTAACAAAACTTTTTCCGTCACGCAAATTTCCGTTATATATTCGTATTGATGTTCTTGATCCCACCAGCCAAAAACACTTGATAAATCAATAGGACGGGAATAACTTCCCGGAATACCCAATGATTCTTTCACCAAATCATACTTTATCGCCGAACACCCCAAATCCTCTACGCCATTATACACGTTGTTTGAATTTGCTTGCAGATGATTTTTAAAAATATCGGTTTCCGTAACCAACAAAAGCGAAGAAAACAAACTTACTAAAAAGAATAGAAATGTAAACAAGACAAAGAATATACTCTTCAACCATTGAAAACGATAAAATAAAAACCGAATTCCAAAGCGAACAGATAAAGAGTGGAAATCTGCTTTATCCGCTTTTTTTAAAGAATTATGAGTATCTTTTCTAACTTCAATGATTTGATTATTTTCAATGGTCAGTAAAATATCCGAATAACTTTGTTCAGTTTGATCATGTGCTGTGTAAATAACACATGAAGATTGACTGATTGATTTCAGCTCTTCAATCCAATCCCGTTTCGATTCTTGATCGATATTCGAAAACGGTTCATCCAACAGAATAATCGGTGCTTTTTTGACAAAAGCGATAATTAAAAGAATTTTTTGATTTTCTCCGGAAGATAAAACCTTCACTTTTTTATGAATCAAATAATCGATTTCATATCGATATAAGTATTCCAAAGCAACCGAATATTCTTCTTCTGAAAAAAACAATTTAAAATTTTCCTTGACTGTGGCATTTAAAAATAAATGATCGTTCGCAAAATTATAGTAAATAAAAGGAGCAGTGGTTTCAATGGTACCATGCACATTAATCTCGTGGGCAATCGCATTTAAAAGCGTTGTTTTTCCAAGCCCGGACGGACCATATAAACAATAAAATCCCGTATCAGCAAACTGATAGTTTACATGATTCAATATAATTTTTTTCTTATATGATTTAGAAACGTTTTTTAACAGAATCATTATTTTCTCCTCCTATTTCTATTCCAGTCGGCGTTGATCTGAAGTTCATTCCTTTTATTTAATATTACATTTTTACGTCTTTAATGTCAACAAACAAAAAAATATTTCATTTTCATATCATTTTAATCCATTAAATTTTTAAAATTAATAAATTTTTGTTCAATTATTTTTAAGATAAAATCTAAAAGTTTAAATCATTATATTTAAATAAAAAGGTAATTTAAACCTCTATTTAAAAATTATATTGTGAAAGTTATCCTACCGTAAGTGTTAACTAAAAAACCATCGAATATGATTAAAGGTAACTAATAATCCTATTCGATGGTCCTACACATAGCAACAACGCAAATTTTTTGATATTAGTAAATGTAAAACTATTTAAACTGAAATAGTAAAAATTCGGATTCAAATGAAATCTTTATAAAAATTTAAAAATAAAGAAATGAAGCGTTCAAAAGAACAAACAAAAATGGATTGTATTAAAAATGTGAACCAATAAACCCAAATTATATACAAACGATCCGTATTGTTTTATCTTACAATTACTTTTTGTTTTAGTCAATTCAAATGACTATTTTCATATATTACATCACTATCGTTTTTCTAAAGCCAAACCAATCAGGCGATCTGACTGATCTGCCATAAACAGAGGAATGTTCAGTACATCATCGTCAAGCTTTAGATTGTCAAGAGAGAACCGAACACGGAGTTTGACTTTATCCGGGAACATCTCTTTAAATTTCTTGAGACTTTTACTAGTAGTGTTGGTTTCAGATTTAACCTCCACAGGGAAAATATCATTCTCTCTCTGGATAAGGAAATCAACCTCATAAGGAGGATTTGTCTGTGCCCAGTATCGAGGAGTGACTTCAAACTGTGTAAGCAAAGTCTGAAGCACGAAATTCTCAGTCAATGCCCCCTTGAACTCTGTAAACAAGCGGTTACCTTCGCCAAATGCAGTCGGCGCCAGCTGTGCTAGGCGGCGAAGCAGACCCACATCCACAAGATAAATCTTGAAGGCAGAGAGATCGTCGTAGGCAGCCACAGGCAAACCAGGAGCGGAGCTGCGGTAGACCTTATGCACCAAGCGAGCATCTACCAGCCATTGCAAAGCGTCTTCGTATTCACGAGCTCTTGCGCCTTCTTTGACAACTTTGTAAATAAATTTCTTGTTTTCCCTTGCAAGCTGAGACGGTATAGACTTCCAGATCATCGAGATTTTCGGAAATTCACTGACATTGGGGTGCTTAGCAAAGTCTCGCTCATAAGCGCCGATGATTCCAGACAGGACTTCCTGCATGGCAGAAACATCTCGTGCCTCTGTCCACATCTTTACAGATTCTGGCATGCCACCGGTCACATAGTACATCTTGAGTTTTTCATACAGCGGGTTAAAGAAAGCATCTGGGATCGGTTCAATGGCGTTTACCGTTTCCAAATACCTTGCCAGATTCTCGTCACCATTGGCGAGCAGAAACTCTGTAAATGTCATTGGGTCAATCTGCATGAAATTGACTTTACCGACCGGAAAGGACGAAGGCTTTGCCAAAGCAATACCTAACAGAGAACCTGCACAGGCAATGTGATACTGCGGTGCATTCTCACAGAAGTATTTCATGGAGTTGATGACCTTGGGACAATCCTGCACCTCATCAAAAATAATGAGAGTCTTTTCTGGCTGGATCTTCTGTCCGCTAGCCAGCATTAGGTTCTGCAAAATGCGATCCACATCTTTTGTAGTTTCAAAGAACTGCTTATATTCTTCATTTTCATCAAAGTTAAAATAGGCGGTGTTTTCATAATAGCGCCTACCAAACTCTTTCAAAATCCATGTCTTGCCAACCTGGCGAACACCTTTTAAAATCAAGGGCTTGCGGTAAGGTGAATTCCTCCAGTCAAGCAATTTTTTCAAAATAAATCTTTCCATAAAAATACTTCTCCTCACATTATTATTGGGGTTTATGTGTTTCATAATCACACTTTTATTATACGCCAAAATGAGAATAATACAACTCCTTTTCACACAAATATGCAGATTATATGTGCGAATAATCACACTTTTATTTTTCGTCAGTATATTTTAGAAAACTACGCCATACAAATATTAAAGCCGCAAAAGAAGCAGAACAGCCTGCTTCCTTTGTGGCTTTTGTAGCACAACACTGTAAAATTCGGGTTATAACACAGAATTACTTAAATTAGTATTACTAAATCAATATGATGGAGCCAATAAAAATACTACTACTATTCACATAGATATGTCTACAAATTAAATTACTATCCACCTTTATCTAAATCTAGGAATAAGAAATTGTCCATATTGTAAATCTAATAGGCCTATCATTCATGCTAGAACAGTTAAAAGAATATATCATCTAGTATTATCCGTAAAAACATTATGATAATATTACATCAAATCAAATTTCATTGCATAGAATGTAGGCACTATTTTATAAGAGTCGATGGAAAACGAATATCTAACAACCCTATGGAGTCTTTAAATGGCAGATTAAAAAGATTATTTTATGATAGATATGGATATTCAAATTTCGATAGATTTAGAAATAGGATTATGTTTTGTTTAAAGAAAATGAACCTATAAAAATTAACAACCAATCATTTAAAAAATTATACTAAGCATAAAAAGGATCTCGAATCGTTATGATGCAAGACCCTTTCCATCCTAATTTGATAAGGGTCAACCACCAAATTTGGTGATTTCACTCCCCCACACCCCCTTAATTTGGTGTTGTACCTGTTTTTCTATCTATAAAAAATACCTCCAAAATAGAAATCATTTTGGAGGTTGTGAATCTTTTAAGGATTCTTTCTAGTCACTTTAATTATTTTAATTGTCTACTTTAGAGATATTATATCCGTTTTGCAGAACTTTTAATCTTGACTATTCTACCCACTCGATAATGGCCATCGGAGCTGCATCCCCACGACGGAACCCGGTTTTAATGACACGGGTATAACCGCCATTACGGTTTACAAACTTAGGAGCAATTTCATCGAACAACTTTTGAATTGCAAATTTTCCTTCTTCGTCTTTTTCAAAACGAACCAATGTTGCAGCCTGACGACGAGAATGAAGTGTATTTGCTTTTCCCAAAGTTACCATTTTATCGGCAAGTCTTTTTAATTCTTTTGCTTTTGTTTCGGTAGTTTCAATACGACCATTTAAGATTAAATCGGTAACTAAATCACGAAGTAACGCTTTTCTTTGATCGGAACTACGACGTAATCTGCTGTATGCCATTTTAATGTCCTCCTTATGATTAATCTTTTTTAAAGCCTAATCCTAAGGCTTCTAACTTTTCTTTGATTTCCTTTAATGACTTTCTTCCTAAGTTACGAACTTTCATCATATCTTCTTCCGATTTGGCTGCCAGTTCCGCAACTGTATTCAAACCTGCCCGTTTTAAACAGTTATAAGAACGAACAGATAAATCCAATTCATCGATTGTCATTTCAAGTTTCCGGTTTTGATTGTCATCCTCTGTTTCGATCATAAAATCGGTTAAGGATGCTTTTTCACTTAATTCGACAATCACTTCCAAATGCTCAATCATCATTTTAGAAGCGATCGCCAATGCTTCTTTAGCTGTAACAGAACCGTTGGTCTGAACTTCGATTTCCAATTTATCGAAGGAAGCGACATTTACATTTTCCACACGTGTCTTTTCTACATTGAATGCGACATTCACAATCGGTGTATAAATAGAATCAATGGAAATCACGCCAACCGACTGATTGTATTCTTTGTTCGTAACCGAACTAACATAACCGACACCACGACGGATGGTCAAGAACATATGCAAATTTCCACCGGCAGCAACGGTTGCGATATGCTGCTCAGGGTTCACAATAATCACATCATTTCCGTGAATGATATCCGAAGCCGTAACTTCTCCTTCACCTTTGTGAATTTCAACAACTGCTTCAAAGTTCGGATCTTCACTATCCACCGCTAAAACGATTCGTTTTAAGTTCAGGATAATCGTGATTACATCTTCTACAACCCCATCTATGTTCTGAAATTCATGCTCGACACCTTCAATTTTAACATTGACGAAAGCAGCGCCCGGTAGAGAGGACAACAAGATTCTGCGTAAAGCATTCCCAAGTGTAATACCGAACCCTCTTTCCAGCGGCGATATTACAAATTTGCCATAACTACCTTGATCTGCAATTTCTTCAACAGTTGTTCTTGGTTTTTCGAATTTTAATTCTTTCATTAATGGGCCTCCTATTTGTTTTGTTATTTATAAAAAACACTACTATCCTCTTGGACGTTTTGGCGGACGGCATCCATTGTGCGGAACCGGTGTAACATCCGTAATTGCCGTAATTTCAAGGCCAGCCACCGTTAATGAACGAATTGCTGCTTCTCTTCCCTGACCGGGACCTTTTACTGAAACTTCAACCTTGGATACACCTTGATCGACAGCTGCTTTAGCAGCCGCTTCGCTACACATCTGTGCGGCAAAAGGAGTAGATTTACGACTACCTTTAAAGCCTAAAGCACCGGCACTGCTCCAAGAAATAACATTTCCCTGTGGATCAGTAATTGTAACGATTGTATTATTGAAAGTCGAGTGAATATGAGCAATACCCGTAGGGCAATTTCTCTTCACACGACGCTTTGTAACTTTACGTGCCATATTTCAATTCCTCCTTATTATTTCTTCTTATTTGCGATCGTATGTCTAGGACCTTTACGAGTCCGCGCATTGTTTCTTGTGTTTTGGCCGCGAACCGGTAAATTCTTTCTATGACGCATTCCTCTGTAACAACCGATTTCCATTAAACGTTTGATGTTTAATGCAACCTCTCTACGAAGATCTCCTTCGACTTTGATTTTAGCAACTTCCGAACGAATTGCCTGTAATTGTTCTTCGGTTAAGTTTCTCGTCCGAATATCAACGGAAACACCTGCATTTTTTAAAATATGTTGTGCCGTCGTTTCACCAATACCGTAAATGTATTGAAGCGAAATAACGATGCGTTTTTCATTTGGAATATCTACACCTGCAATACGTGCCATTGTTCTTGCACCTCCTACTTTCTATCCTTGTCTTTGTTTATGCTTTGGATTTTCACAAATAACCATAACACGGCCTTTGCGCTTAATCACTTTGCATTTATCGCAAATTGGTTTTACTGATGGTCTTACTTTCATCTTAATTACCTCCAATATTATTTATGTCTGTAAGTAATTCTGCCACGTGTTAAATCGTATGTCGATAACTCTAAAGTTACCCTGTCCCCTGGTAAAATGCGTATGTTATTCATGCGGATTTTACCAGAAACGTGAGCAATAACTTGATGATCATTTTCAAGCTTTACTATAAATTTTGTATTAGGAAGAACTTCTTCAACTCTGCCTTCCATTTCGATAACGTCGTCTTTTTTTGGCATTTTCTTGTCTCCTTTTTAAAGTGAAGTCAATATTTCGTAACCGTTCTTGCGTACAACAATCGTATGCTCAAAATGAGCGCTTTTGGAATGATCCATTGTCACCGTCGTCCATCCGTCTTTTAAAATTCGTACCTTTTTCGTACCGGCATTGACCATCGGTTCAATCGCCAGAACCATCCCTTCTTTTAAAATCGGTCCGGTTCCAGGCACGCCGAAATTGAAAATCGGCGGATCTTCATGGATGTTTCTGCCCACTCCGTGTCCCGTAAATTCTTCGACGATTCCGTAACCGAAAGAATCGACATAGGAACCGATCGCCGCACTGACATCGCCTAAGTGGGCTCCTTCACGAACTTGTTTCAAGCCTTCATATAACGCATCATGCGTCACTTCCAATAATTTTCGATCGGCCTCACTGATCGTACCCACAGCATAACTCCATGCCGAATCACCATGATATCCTTTATAACAAGCCCCGATATCGATGGCGATAATATCGCCTGACTTTAAAATACATTTTTTGGACGGAAAACCGTGAACGACAACCTCATTGACCGATGCACAGACAGCAGAGGGAAAGCCGCCGTATCCTTTAAAGGACGGTGTTGCGCCATGTTCTCGAATGATTTTTTCGCAAATTTGATCCAATTCCCAAGTGGAAATACCGGGGCGGATCGCTTTTTTCATCTCTTCATGACATAAAGCAACAATTCGGCCGGCCTCTTTCAAGAGCGCGATTTCACGTTCGCTTTTGATTTCTATCATTCTTAAGCCCCTAATACAGCTTTTATATCGTCGAATACCTTTTGAAGCGGTTGATTTCCGTCAATGGTTTTCAATATATGTTGCTTTGCATAGAATTCTAATAATGGAGCCGTTTGGCAATCGTAAACAGATAAACGATTTGCCGCCGTTTGTTCATTATCGTCCACTCTTTGAACGAGTTTCGACTGACAAACATCGCAAATTCCTTCTTCTTTAGGCGGATTGAATTCCACGTGGTATGTTGCACCACACGTTTTGCAGATTCTTCTGCCGACCATCCGTCTAATTAATATTTCTGCCGGAACATTAATATCCAAAACAGCATCCAAACAGATACCGTTGGCTTTTAAAAAGTTTTCTAATGCTTCTGCCTGAGCGATTGTCCGCGGAAAACCGTCTAATAAAAAACCGTCTTTGCAATCCGCTTGTAACAACCGTTCTTGGACAATACCGATCGTTACTTCATCCGGAACGAGTAGGCCTTTGTCCATATATTCCTTGGCTGTCATACCAAGTTTGGTTTGATTTTTAATTGCCAGCCGGAACATATCACCGCTGGAAATATGCGGAATATGATAATATTCCTTGATATTTACCGCTTGCGTTCCTTTGCCCGCACCGGGTCTTCCCATAATCAACAATTTCATAATGGTTTCTCCCCTATCTGCTTATTCATCCAAAAAACCTTTGTAATCTTTTGTTTCAGACGCCGTTTCAATTTGACGGAACGTTTCAATCGCAACACCGACAACGATGATCAACGATGTACCGCCGATCGTAATAGCCGATGCCTCCGTACTACTGAATTGGAATACCGTTGAAACAATGATCGGAATCAATGCGACGATAACCAAATAAGTCGCACCGATCAACGTGATTCGGAATAACATTTTCGATAATTGTACTTTGGTATCTTCTCCGGGACGATATCCGGGAATGTAAGCGCCTTGCTTATCCAAGTTGTCGCTGATCTTATCCGGATCGACCGTCATAAATGAATAGAAGAAACTAAAGAACACAATCAAAATAACATAAACCGCCATACCGATCGGCTGAGTATTGGAAAAAATCTGATTGATCCAAAAAGCCGCACCGGATGTACTGGTTGACAATCCCATTACACCGACAATCGTCATCGGAATACTCATCAATGTCGACGCGAAGATGACCGGAATAACGTTGGCACTGTTCAGTTTAATCGGAATATCCGATCCTTGTGAGGCTTGACGATTGGCATATTGAACCGGAATTTTCCGAACCGATCCTTCAAAGAATACAACCGCCAAAATCATCGCAATATAAAGAACAATGACCAAAATAAACAGCGTAATGTTTGCCGGAGATACATTGGCTCCTAAATATTTATTCGACAACGTTGTAAACATTGCCGGAACCGACGAAATAATACCGGCCGCAATAATCATGGACGAACCGTTTCCGATTCCGTGGCGGGTAATCAAATCCGCAAGCCACATGGTAAAGGCCGAACCGGCCGTAATGACAACAGCCATGTATAAATAGAATGCCCAGTAAAAATTCTTATACTGAATCAGCGAATCCACCAATACGTTTTCCGGTTTGGCACCGAGTCCGAAAATCAAAACCAATGCCTGAACCATCGCCAAAGCAATGGTAACGTAACGTGTCACACGATTGGTTTTCACTTTGCCGACTTCACCTTGTTCCGACCACTCCTTCAATTTCGGAATGACCAACTGCAACATCTGAACGATAATCGACGATGTGATATAAGGCGAAATACCCAGTGCTAAAATCGAGAAATTGGATAAACCGCCACCCGAAAAAGCATTCAGTACCGACAAGAAATCATTGCCTGCGATAACCTGACGGATGCTGGTCGTCGATACCAGCGGAATGGGAATATACGTTCCCACTTTAAAAACCAACAGAATAGCAAACGTAACGATGATCTTAATGACAATCTCACGATTGCTTAAGACTTTTTTCAGCTTTTCAAACAAGTTAGATCACCTCTACAGTACCGCCGGCATTTTCAATGGCAGTTTTAGCAGAAGCAGATACCTTGCTTACTTTCACTGTTAATTTCTTGCTTAACTCTCCTTGACCTAATACTTTAATTCCGTTCAACGTATCTTTAATTAAACCTGCTTCGATTAAAGAAGCGGCATCGACAACTGCGCCGTCTTCAAAACAATTCAATTGTCCTACATTGACAACGGCATATACTTTACGATTATGATTATGAAAACCGATCTTCGGTAAACGTTGGAATAACGGTAATTGTCCACCTTCAAAACCCAAACGTACACCGCCACCGGAACGTGCATTTTGACCTTTCGTACCGCGACCGGCTGTTTTACCTAAGCCGCTGCCGATTCCGCGTCCAACACGTTTTTTAGAATGTCTTGCGCCAGTTGTTGGCTTTAATTCATTTAACATAACTTGGCACCTCCTACTATTCTTGAACAACCTTTACCATATGGGCAATGGTAACGATCATACCTCTGATTGCTTCATTTTCCTCTTTGGTAACCGTTTGACCGATTTTCGTCAACCCCAATGCTTTGGCTGTCGCAACCTGATTCGGTTTCCGACCGATCAAACTTTTAACTAACGTAATTTTATACATGATGATTAACCTAGAATTTCTTCAACTGTTTTACCGCGACGTTGCGCAACTTGTTCAACAGTTTCCAAATTCTTTAACCCTTCTATTGTCGCTCTTACTACATTGATCGGCGTAGCAGAACCCAATGATTTCGAAATAATATCACCGATTCCGGCCAGTTCGACAACGGCACGAACCGGACCACCGGCAACAACTCCGGTACCTTCGCTGGCCGGTCTTAAAATAACACGACCCGCACCGTAGATTCCGGTTACTTCATGAGGAATAGTAGTTTTCACAGTGGAAATAGTAATCATATTTTTCTTTGCATTTTCAACGGCTTTTTTAATCGCTTCCGGAACTTCTTGGGATTTTCCCGTACCGAATCCGACGCGACCTTTTTTATCGCCGATGACAACTAATGCTGCAAAACGGAAACGTCTTCCGCCTTTAACAACCTTTGTAACACGGTTGATGGTAACAACGCGTTCTTCGAACTCCGGTTGTTCTACTTCTTTACGTTCTTTACGATCTTGACGCATAAAGATTTATCCTCCTACTTAGAATTTTAATCCTGCAGCTCTGGCTGCTTCTGCTAAAGCTTTAACACGTCCATGATACAAATAACCACCACGGTCAAAAACTACAGCTTCAATTTTCAAATCCAATGCACGTTTTGCGACTAAAGTACCGACTAAAGCTGCCGCTTCGACATTTGAACCATTCTTTACACTGACTTCCTTATCCAGAGAAGAAGCACTACATAATGTCTTTCCGGTTGTATCATCGATAATCTGTGCATAAATCTGTTTATTCGAACGAAAAACATTCAGTCTCAAACGATCCGGTGTACCGATAACCGTTTGACGGATTCTTAAATGTCTTTTCTTACGATTGTCATTTCTAGATACCTTATTAATCATATACTAGCACTCCTTTCTGCTACTTCTTAGCAGTTTTACCTTCCTTACGACGAATATGTTCGTAATCGTACTTAATACCTTTTCCTTTGTAAGGTTCCGGTTTACGTACTTCGCGAATTTCCGCCGCAAATTGCCCTACCAACTGCTTATCGATACCGGAAACAATGATGGTTGTATTCTTCGGCAATTCTACCTTTAAACCGGCAGGAACAGGCAATTCCACTGTATGGGAATACCCAGCCGAAACAACCAATGTGTTTCCCTGTAATTGAGCACGGTAACCAACACCGTTGATTTCCAGTTGTTTTTTAAATCCTTCCGATACACCGACAACCATGTTATGCAACAACGCACGGGTCGTACCATGCATGGTTTTCATCAGTTTTGTATCGTTTGGACGTTTCACTACACATTCAGTACCTTCTGTACTAATTTCCAGTTCGCTATTGAATTGAAAGCTTAACTCACCCTTAGGGCCTTTAACGGTAACGAAATTGTTTTCCGCAACTTCAACGCTAACGCCTGCAGGTAATGTGATAGCCTTATTACCAATACGAGACATTTTAAAACACCTCCATATTTTTAAAAATTACCAAACGTAAGCCATTACTTCGCCACCGATTTTCAACTTACGCGCTTGTTTATCTGTCATAATACCTTGAGAAGTCGAAATAATTGCAATTCCCAATCCGTTTAATACTTTCGGAAGATCTTCGGCCTTTGTATAAACCGGAAGACTCGGTTTGGAAATCCGTTTCAAACCTTTAATTACTCGTTGATTGTTCTCATTGTATTTTAATGTAACAGTCGTAACGCTTTTAACATCCGGTGAAACGACAAAATCAACAATATATCCTTCTTCTTTCAGCACTTTTAAAATGGCTGTTTTAATAGAAGAAGTTGGAATTTGTACGGTTTCATGACGCATTGTATTTGCGTTTCTAATGCGGGTTAACATATCCGCAATTGGATCTGTCATCATAGATTATTCCTCCTTATCTTTTTGGAAAAAATTTAATTACCAGCTGGCCTTTTTTACCCCTGGTATCTGGCCCTTATATGCTAATTCACGGAAACAAATACGACATAACTTGAATTTACCGATAACGGCATGCGGACGACCACAACGTTCGCAACGTGTATATTCACGTGAACTATATTTAGGTTTTCTATGATTTTTTACAACCATTGAAGTTTTTGCCATAGTTTATATTCCTCTCTTACTTTCTAAAAGGCATACCCATTAATTGTAATAAAGTACGACCTTCTTCATCTGTTTTAGCCGTAGTTACGATAACAATATCCATACCACGAATCTTCTTTACTTTATCAAAGTTAATTTCAGGGAAAATTAACTGTTCTTTTACACCTAATGTATAGTTGCCGCGTCCGTCGAAAGCATTGCCGCTGACACCGTGGAAATCACGTACACGCGGTAAAGCGATCGAAACGAGTTTGTCTAAGAATTGATACATTCTTTCGCCTCTTAACGTCACTTTGCAGCCGATCGGCATTCCTTCACGTAATTTAAAGTTCGCAATGGACTTCTTTGCTTTCGTAACAACCGGTTTTTGACCTGTAATCAAAGTCAGTTCTTCTACGGCATCGTCTAAAACCTTTGCGTTTGCAACAGCGTCACCCACACCCATGTTCAAAACGATTTTTTCTACTTTAGGAATTTGCATAGAAGATTTATATTCGAATTTTTTCGCTAATTCTGCTCTGACAGAATTCTGATATTTTTCCTGTAAACGATTCACGCTCTGTTCGCCTCCTTTTTAGTAGACTTATTTGAATTCATAACCAGATTTTTTGGAAACTCTGATTTTCTTTCCGTTTTCATCGATCTTGATACCAACACGAGTAGGTTTGTTTGTTTTAGGATCCAATAACATAACGTTGGACGCATCGATCGGCGCTTCTACTTGAATAATGCCGCCGTTTTGATTGGTCTGCGTCGGTTTTTGATGTTTGGTTACTTTATTGACACCTTCTACTAAAACTTTGTTGGTTTTAGGATAAACTTTTAAAACTTTTCCTGTGGTCGGAACGATATTTCCTTTTTTGTCTTTTGTAAAACGATCTTTACCAGCAATGACAACGACTGTATCTCCAGTTTTAATTTGCATTTATGTGCACCTCCTTATAGTACTTCCGGTGCTAAAGAAATGATCTTCATATAGTCTTTATCACGTAACTCTCTAGCGACTGGTCCGAAAATACGAGTTCCACGTGGGGTTTTATCCTCACGAATAATAACGGCTGCATTTTCATCGAATTTGATATAAGAGCCATCATTTCTTCTTAAGCCGGCTTTTGTACGAACAATAACCGCCTTAACAACATCACCTTTTTTAACAGCACCGTTAGGAGCTGCGGATTTAACAGAACAAACAACGATATCACCGATATTTGCATATCTGTGTAATGCTCCGCCTAATACTTTGATAATTAATAATTCACGCGCACCGCTGTTATCGGCAACGGCTAATCTTGTTTCTTGTTGAACCATGATAGTACCTCCTTTCAGGAACTAATTAAAGTGTTTCTTTTACTTTAACCACTTCAACCAAAGTATAGAACTTCGTTTTGGAAAGCGGTCTGGTTTCCATGAATTTAACAACATCTCCAACCTTAGCTGTGTTATTCTCATCATGAACGTGAAACTTCGTAGACTTCTTTACACGCTTGTTATAAAGCTTGTGTACTCCAAAAGTATCAACAGATACGACGATTGTTTTATCCATCTTATCAGAAACGACTGTTCCTGTAAAATATTTACGACTATTGCGTTCCATGTTGTTTCCTCCTATTCTGCTCCATCGCTTGCGGCAGATTTCTTTCTGGAAGATTTCTTAGCCGGTTTTGTTTCTTCAACGGCGTAAGAACCTTCTGTCAGAATGGTCTTCATTCTAGCGATATCTCTTTTGATTTCATTCATACGAGCAGGTTTTTCCAAATTACCAAGAGCAGCTTGAAACTTTAGATTGAATAATTCTTCTTTTAACTCAGCAATTTTAGCATTGATTTGCTTACTGTTTAATTTGCGAATATCTTGTGCTTTCATTATTGCTCGTCACCTACTTTTTTTACAATCTTGGTTGTACAAGGAAGTTTATGAGAAGCAAGACGCAACGCTTCGCGTGCAACTTCTTCCGATACACCAGCAACCTCAAACAATATCAACCCTTCTTTGACAACGGCTACCCAAGTTTCCGGAGAACCTTTACCGGAACCCATCCGCACTTCAAGCGGTTTCTTGGTTTTTGCCAAATGCGGGAATACTTTAATCCATACTTGTCCCTGACGATCCATTTTACGTGTGATCGCAATACGGGCAGCCTCGATCTGGCGGTTCGTAAGCCAGCACCCTTCCGTTGCTACCAAACCGAATTCACCGAAAGTCACTTCCGTACCGCCTTTGGCTTTTCTGCCGCGATAATAAACTCGATGAGGACGACGGAATTTTACTCTTTTAGGCATTAACATACTTATTTACCTCCTTTGGAGCTTTCTTCTTTAACTTCTTTGTGTGCGTCCCTTACAGGTTTTTTTCCTGTTTTGGCCGGTCTGGTTCTGGAAGGTTTCTTTTCTTCTAATGTTCTTGGAGCCATTTCGAAGATTTCGCCTTTGTAAATCCAAACTTTAACACCCAACTTACCATACGTCGTATGTGCTTCCGCAACGGCATAATCAACATCCGCACGTAAAGTCTGAAGTGGTACTTGACCTTCATTGTAGCCTTCGCTACGCGCCATTTCGGCACCGCCCAAACGACCCGAGATCAGCGTTTTGGCACCTTTGGCACCGGCTTTTAAAGCCCGTTGAATCGCAACTTTTTGCACACGACGGAAAGAAGCACGTGCTTCTAATTGTTCGGCAATGGATTTTGCCACCAACGTTGCATCCAGTTCCGGCTTCTTCACTTCTACGACATTTAAAATGATTTCTTTTTTCGTCATGTAAGCCAATTGCTTAACGACTTTGTTCTTCGTTTCCGCTTCGTGACCGATGACAATACCCGGTTTTCCGGTATATAATGTGATTTTAACACGATCTTTATTGGTGCCTTTTAAACGTTCGATGATAACACGTGAAACGGCAGCCTTTTTATAAACATTCGCTAAATACTCACGAATCTTTAAGTCTTCTAATAATAAATCTGCTACGTCGGTCTTCGATGCATACCAAGCCGCATCCCAATCGCGGTTGATACCGACGCGTAACCCGATCGGACTAACTTTTTGACCCATGTGAATATCCTCCTTACTTGCTTTCTTTTTCAGCTACGATAACCGTAATGTTACAAGTTCTTTTAACGATAACGTCGCCTCTTCCTTTGGCACGAGGTAACATTCTTTTCATTCTGATTCCATCCGTTACATAAGCTGTTTTGACATATAGATTGCCAGAATCCATATTATAGTTGTGTTCTGCATTGGCACATGCAGAATTCAGTACTTTTATAACCACTTCACAAGCTTGCTTGTTTGTCAGTTTTAAGATAGCCTTTGCTTCAGCTACATCCTTATTCCGAATTAAATCTACTACAAGACGAGCCTTGCGAGGAGTGATTCTAATGGTACTTGCAATTGCTTTTGCTTCCATATTATGATCTCCTTTAGACTATTTCTTTGCTTTTTTATCGTCGGCACTATGTCCGCGGTATGTTCTCGTAGGAGCGAATTCTCCCAATTTATGACCTACCATATCTTCTGTAATATACACAGGAACATGTTCGCGGCCGTTATACACGGCAATGGTCAACCCGATAAACGCAGGGAAAATGGTTGATCTGCGCGACCAAGTCTGAATGACTTTTTTATCTTTGCTTCCTTTTTGTTCTTCAACCTTTTTCATCAAATGGTCATCGCAAAAAGGACCTTTCTTAATTGAACGAGCCATAGTATTTCCTCCTTATTACTTGTCGTTTCTTCTACGAACAATCAGTTTGGTAGAAGCCTTTTTGGTTTTACGAGTTTTCAAACCAAGAGCAGGTTTACCCCACGGAGTAACCGGACTTGGGCGACCGATCGGAGCTCTACCTTCACCACCACCATGCGGGTGATCATTCGGGTTCATAACCGAACCGCGCACTTCCGGACGCAAGCCCATATGGCGAGCCTTACCGGCTTTACCGATGCGAACCAATTCATGGGATTCATTACCCACTTCACCGAATGTCGCTTTACAAGTAGCCAGAATCTTACGAACCTCGCCGCTTCCCAAACGAACCAAAACATAGTTATCCACACGTCCTAAAATCTGAGCGGAAACGCCGGCACTACGTGCTAATTGTCCGCCTTTTCCAGGATGTAATTCGATGTTGTGAATCACACTACCAACCGGCATCTGTCCCAAAAGCATTGCATTTCCCGGTTTGATATCGGCCTTTTCTCCGGAAACAACCTTCTGACCCACCGTCAAGCCTTTCGGAGCCAAAATATATCTTTTTTCTCCGTCGGCATAAACCAATAAAGCAATGTTGGCGCTTCTGTTCGGATCGTATTCGATCGTTTTTACCGTTGCCGGAATGCCGTCTTTGTTTCTCTTAAAATCAATCAGACGATATTTTTGTCTGTTTCCGCCGCCTTGATGACGAACGGTTATTCTACCTGTATTGTTACGACCGGCATGCTTGTGTTTCGGCGCAAGCAACGACTTTTCAGGAGTATCTGTCGTAATCTCATCGTATGTCAAAACCGACATATTACGTCTACCGTTAGACGTTGGCTTATATTTTCTAACTGCCATGTTAATAAGTTCCTCCTAATTAGATTTCGAAGGCGTCAATCTTGTTGTCCTTCGCTAATTTGCAGATGGCTTTTTTGTATGCCGGCGTAAAACCTTCATACTTTCCAACCCTCTTGCGCTTAGGTAATACATTGATTGTATTTACGCTTTCAACCTTTACTTTGAATATTTCTTCAACGGCATTCTTAATTTCTACTTTATTCGCCGTTTTGGCAACTTTGAATGTGTATTTGTTTTCTTTTTCTTTTAATGCCATCGTTTTTTCAGTAATGATTGGACCTTGAATAATATCGAATGCTTTTGTCATATTACTTCAATTCCTCCTCATAATAAGCGATTGCACCCTGAGTGGCAACCAATTTGTCATAACAAAGAATTTCATAAACGCTTGCATTGTCCGCAGGAGTCAAGAAGACACCCGGGATGTTTCTTGCCGATAAAATGGCTTCATCCGTCAATTCTTCTCTTGTACAAACAACCATTGCTTTTCCTTCCACTTTGATGTTTGCCAAGAATTGTAAGAAATTCTTCGTTTTGATTTCTTCAAAATGAATGGTATCCACAGCGACCATTTTTTCATTTTGAGCTTTATAAGATAATACCGATCTCATACCGAGTTGTTTTACTTTCTTATTCAATTTGAAAGCATAACTTCTGGGAGTCGGGCCGAACACAACGCCGCCGCCTCTCCACTGCGGAGCACGAATCGATCCTTGACGAGCCCGTCCGGTTCCTTTTTGTCTCCACGGTTTACGACCGCCGCCGCGTACTTCGCTGCGTCCTTTTGTATCATGCGTTCCCTGACGCATTGCCGCACGTTGAGCGTTCACGACATCATAAATAACTTGTTGATTGGGTTCAATTCCGAAAACAGCGTCATTCAATACCAAATCGTTGATCTTGTCTCCGGATTGATTGTATAATGCGATAGTTGGCATAATTAATCTCCTTTCCTAAATTGGATTAATTCGCTTTGACAGCCGTCTTGATTACAACCAAACCTTTTTTAGGTCCCGGTACATTTCCGCGAACCAAAATCAGATCTCTTTGTGTATCGACAGCAGCAATAACTAAATTTTGTAATGTTACGGTTTCGTGTCCCATATGACCAGGCATTTTCTTACCCTTCATATTTCCTTTGATCGGACCCATCGAACCGACGATACGATGACATGCAGAAGTACCGTGGCTCATTCTAAGACGAGCATGATTGTAACGTTTGATCGTACCGGCAAATCCTTTACCCTTAGACGTACCCGTTACATCCACTACATCTCCTGCGGCGAATATATCACACTTAATTTCTTGACCAACGTTGTAAGATAATAACTCATTTCCTTGTGCTTCTGAGAAACGGAATTCTCTTATGAAGCGCTTAGGAGCAGTGTTTGCCTTAGCAACATGGCCTTGTTCCGGTTTGTTCGATAAATTTTCTCTTTTATCGCAGAAACCAACCTGAACAGCTACATAACCATCATTTTCAACTGTCTTATGCTGTAAAACAACATTCGGTGTTGCCTCAATAATGGTAACCGGAATTAAATTACCGGCTGCATCGAAAATCTGAGTCATGCCCAGTTTTCTACCTAAGATTCCCTTAGCCATTGAAATTTTCCTCTTTTCTTATTATTTTTTTCATTACTTCAATACGATATCGATACCGGAAGGTAAATCAATATGCATTAAAGCATCGATCGTTTGTGGAGTCGGATCCACAATTTCAATTAATCTCTTATGTGTTCTGCGTTCGAATTGTTCACGCGAATCTTTGTTAACGTGAGGAGAACGTAAGATCGTAAAGATTTCTTTTTCCGTAGGAAGCGGTACCGGACCGTTTACCGAAGAACCGGTTTTCTTCACACTGTCGACAATCTTCTTTGCCGATAAATCCAACAATCTGTGATCATAAGATTTTAAACGAATTCTGATTTTTGATTTTGCCATTTTTTTAAACTCCTTTCGCCTATAATCGTCGTATAGACTTGCTCCATGGGAAAACCCGACACGCTGCAATGACAACGTTTTTCGGTGTGTCAGCAACCTCCCACTTCACAGCTTATAGTTGCCCGCGCATGGGCTTTTCTATTATATCGCAAAGTAAAATTTAAAGCAAGCCTTTTTTTCCAATTCTTTTATTTTTTTATTTTCAAAAGCCGGAATCGTTTTTTCATGATATAATACTTGTCGGAATGAGGAGGATTTCAAATGGAAAAAGATCTGTTTTCGATTAAAGAAGCCGCCCAAATGGCTCAAATGACCAAAGAAACCTTACGACACTACGATCGGATCGGACTGGTTTGTCCGACTTTTAAAAACGAACAAACCAAGTATCGGTATTATACAAAAGCCGATATTGTGCGGTTAAATACCGTTTATGCCCTCCAACAAATGGACCTTTCGTTGGAAGAAATCAAAGAGGCTCTTTCCTATAACGATTTAGAAAAAATCATTTTATTTTTAAACAAAGCCGAACAAAAAGCCGAAAAGAAAATCCATTCTTTACAATACGCACTAAAAAAAATAAAACTGGCCAAAGACGATTACGAAAAAAAACGAACCGTCCCACAACAAAGCGGCGATTTCTTTACCTTGGAATTGGAAGAACGGACCATTTTATTATCCGATACCCTATCCGAACCTTCTTTGGATAACCTGTGGGACTACCTCCGCCATTTTAAAAATCTTGTTCCACCCCATTTGAAAGATTCCTTTATCTTTATGGATTCAGCCGGAATCTATACTGAAAACAACTGTTCCCGTTTGTTTGCGATCTGCGAGTCCTATCAGCCGGTAAAAGGGCTGAAAACTTTACCGAAAGGGCGTTATTTATGTGCCGATGTTTCCGATGAGGAAAAAGAAAAAGTGCTTGCCGATTTGCTGGTAACGGCTGAACAAATGGTTGGAAAGAAGCCGCCGTTTATTGTCGAAATCATCGTCGTATCCGGCATTTTGCAGTGGCGGTATCAAATCCAAATACCTCTTCCGAATGACCAAAAATAACGATCGGCAAAATGGTACTTCTTCATTTGTTAAAACCAAGTGTTGAATGCCTTAAAATATTTTTTTCAATCCTACGTTTTTAATTTTTCAAATCGTTTCCTGGTTATCCCTTGACTGCTTTCATCCATTGTGATATTCTATAAAAAATATGTTTCTGCCGAGAAACGCTTATTTTAGCTCCATTAGGCCATTGAAGGAGTAAAAAATAAGCGTTTATTTTTTTAAGGAGGTGTAAAAACATGATTTTTCGCCCAATGAGAAGAAAAAAACAAGCCTTATCCCAAAAAGAAATTGTCGATATTTTACAAAGAAGTTCATCCGGCGTACTTGCCGTTTTAGGTGATGATGACTATCCGTATGCCGTACCGATCAGTTATGTTTACGACGGAAAGAACATTTATTTTCACAGCGCAAAAAGCGGACACAAAATCGATGCGATTCAAAAAACTAGAAAAGTATCGTTTTGTGTAATTGATCAAGATTTGGTTATCCCGCAGGAATATACGACTTATTTCAGAAGCGTTATTGCTTTTGGACGAATACGGATAATCGAAGATGATCTCGAAAAAAAAGCCGCGATAGAAAAATTGGCAATCAAATATGCTCCGAAAGATACTGCAGCAACCCGCAATCATGCCATCAGTCGCGAGTGGCAGTCTCTTTGTATGCTGGAAATGACAATCGACCATATTACAGGAAAAGAGGCGATAGAACTCGCTAAACAAAAGAAAAAATAATGATAGAAAATAAAATTTGCCCGCCGGGGTTCAATTTTATTGTGTAGTAGGCCAGCGTTACACATAAACGCCGGTCTTTTTCATTTGTCAGGAGGATTGATTAACATGTATAAAGAAAAAACATCTACTTTATTTATCAAATATGCCGTACCGCAAATGATTGGATTACTGTTCAATTCCATCTATATGATTGTTGACGGCATCTTCATCGGCAATCGACTTGGGCGGGATGCTATGGCCGCCGCTGCCGTTTCTGTACCGCTCGTCGAGATATTAATCGCGTTGTCTATGGCCGTTGCCACAGGCGCGGGCGTTTTGATTTCCGCACATCTCGGTCAAGGACAAAAAGAAAAAGCCCGCCACATTTTCAGTCTCGCTGCCCTATGTACGGCGGGGATGGGGTTCTTGATCAGTGTACTGGGAAATATTTTCATAAACCCGCTTGCTGAACTTTTAGGCTCGACGCCGGTTATCCATGACGAAGCAATCCGTTACCTATGGTACATCCTTACCTTTTCCCCATTCCTACTTTTCAGTTTTTTCTTAAGTAGTCTGGTGCGCAATGATAACCGTCCAAAACTTGCCATGTTTGCTCTCATGTTTGGTTCTGTTTCAAATATTGTTTTGGACTATGTGTTTATGTACCCCTTGAACATGGGGATTACCGGGGCAGCGTTGGCTACTGCGCTTGGTCCTATTTTCAGTGTTTTAATCATGTTACCCCACTTTATCTTCAAGCGCGGCGATTTGTATTTATCTAAATTCAAATTGAAATGGAAAAATCTCCGTTCTGTTTATGTCCTTGGCTTTCCGTCTTTTATCATGGAGTTTACGATTGGCATTATTACCTTTGTATATAACTTTGCCATTGTGCATTATGGATTTGGGGAAATTGGTCTTGCGGCTTACCTTGTTATCGGCTATCTAATGCTAATTATTTTAACGCTGTTTCTTGGCATGGCGCAGGGATTACAACCCGTGTTTAGTTATTTTATGGGAACAGGAGAAGAAAAACGCACCAAAAGCTTACTCCGTTTTTCTATTTACACTTTTTTGATAATCGGGGTGATTGGTTATGTCTTAATTGTTTTTTTCGGCCGCAGTTTTTTCTTTATTTTCAGTCCGAATGATACCGAGTTGATCGATTTTACAACAAGTAAAAGTTACCCGTACTTTTGCGGCTTTTTTCTTGCAGGATTCAATATCCTGATGATTTCTTATTATCAAGCAAACAAAAAAATTAAACCCGCGCTTTTGATTTCATTATCTCGGTCTGTGATTTTCCCTCCTATTTTAATAGGGATTGTCCCTCTTATTTTCGGAAAAGATTCCATATGGCTTTGTCATTCTGTCAGTGAGTTTTTAGCAGCCCTTTCATCCGTATTCATCCTTGTTACTTCAAAAATAAAAAATAAAAACGGTCATGTAAGACCGTTAGATATTCATTAAAAATCGAAAACGGCAACCACTTTCTTTTGTTTTGATTGTCGGTTATCGGTTTGTTTCAATCTTTATTTATTGAAGATAATTTTTTCACTATTGAACATCTTAGTTAAAACATATATTCCAACAGCGATATAAACAACATTGGACAGTACCGTCAGCAGCAGAAAATTCCAAGAAACCGAAAGACTCAAAACGCCGATCAAGGCTTGAACCGAATTGTAAACCGGAACTAAATAAAGAAACGGATTGGTCGTCGCCTGATTGCTCGTAAATCCGGTAACTCCGACCAACATAACAATCGCCATAACCGGAACGGCGTACCCGGATGCTTCTTTAACGGATTTGGCGAAAGTGGATAAAATGGTCAACACAACCGTGAAAAACAACACCGTTACAATGATGATCACAAGCAACATCAGATACGTTTCCACACCATACATCCCAAGTGTCAAATCGGCTTGTGAGCCGACCAACTGCGGCAACGATGCGATCAAACCGATAAAACTAGCCAAAGCCGCCACCAAGGATGTTATGCTTAACGCGATGATCTTTCCGATGGCAAAATGACTTCTTTTAACCGGTGTTACCAACAGGGTGGCAATGGTACCGCGTTCTTTTTCACCGGCAATGGCTTCCGAACAGATCCCCATACAGCCGGTAAATAAAAAGATAATCAGCAAAAACGGCAATAACATCGTGAAAATACGGATTGTAATGTCTTCTTGATTGGCCAAATCATACACGATATCGGGACTGCCATTGATATCAAAACGATTGGAAATCGTCGCTTCAAACGCGTTTAATACCGTCTGATAATAGTCGTAAATCATCGTAGAAGCCGTAGAAGCCGAATTGTAATACATTTCGATTTGCGGGGCTTTGTCGCCGCTTGAAGCATCGTAATGAAGCATTTTATCGTAAAAATTTTCTTCGTAAGTGATTACCAAATCCAACGTTTTGTTTTTGACTTCCGCAAGCGCCTCAGAAAGCGTTGTTTCCTTATGCGTAATGGTCCAACCCGCTACCGTATCGAATTGCTTGAATTCTTCGGGCTGATTGACAATCATAATATCAAACGAGGTTACCGTTTCGCTTTTATTCATGAAGTTTCCCATGACACTGTACAATAAAAAGATGAGAATTCCCGGTATAATGAGGCTCAACAACAACCGTACATCGGTAAAATACCGCTTTAATTCTTTTTTCAAAATAATACCGATGGTTTTCATTCTTCAGCCTCCTTGCGATAAAGATCAAAAAAGACATCTTCCAGCGTGCGATCCTTCGTTACTTCTTCTAACGTATCGCTTAAAAGCATTTTGCCGTTCATGATAATTCCAACTCGATCGCAAAGTTTTTCAACCAGTGAAAAAATATGCGTCGACAATAAAATGGTTTTCCCTTCTTTTTTTAGATCTTCCAAAAAATCCGTTACGGTTTTGGCCGTCACAACATCCAATCCGTTGGTCGGTTCATCGAAAATAATGATTTTCGGATCGTGGACCACAGAAATAACCAATGATACTTTTTGTTTCATACCGGTTGATAAATCGGCTATTTTCACTTCTTTAAACGGATCGATGCCGAATTTTTCGAATAAAATCTTTTTTCTTGCGGCAGCCGTTTCTTGATCCACCTTATGAAGATTCGAAAAATAATCGTACAGATAATTCGGCGTGAAAAAATCTTCCAATTTCAACTCACTGGTTAAAAACCCGATGGAAGAACGAACCACCGCCGGATCATCATGAATACTTACCCCATCTATCCACACATCTCCTTCATCGGCTTTGATCAGCGTGGAAATGATCCGAAGCGTCGTTGTCTTTCCCGCTCCGTTTGGACCTAATAAACCGTAAATTTCTCCTTTGTAGACATCAAAAGACAAACCGTCTACCGCTACTTTCAACGTTTCCGATGAATGATTGATTTTACGTTGTTTATAAGACAGTTTAAAGGTTTTCTTTAAATTCTTTGCTCTTAAGATCGGTTCGATATCGCATCATCCTTTCGTTTTTTAAAATTATAGCATATTTTGAAGTTTGTTTCACTCTTTTAATTATAAACTTAGTCTCATTCTTTTTACAAACCGGACCGGTCATTTGGTAAAAGGCCGGATAGCATAAATCCGTCCAATTTCAAAAACGGTCGTTAACCTGGCTTTTTTTAAAAACACCTTCTTCTTTCCTCCTCTGTTTTTCCTTACTTTATCAGCAAAAAAAACACGTAAACCGGTTTGATTTCAAATCAGAACAAAACCGTCCGATAAATAATGGTCGGATGTTAACAAAAAGAGCACATTTGACAAGAATAATAGGTAGACTAGCTTTCTTTATCCGATTATAATAAAGACAGAAAAAAACGGAGGAAAAACGATGAATATAGGAAACAGTTTATTTCAGGCAAGAAAAAAGTGCGGACTTTCCCAAGAAGAAGTAGCCGAAAAACTCGGTGTAAGCAGGCAAACGATTTCAAAATGGGAAACAAACGAAACCGTACCCGATATTCGGCAATCTAAAAAAATGGCTCTACTTTACCGTATTTCTTTAGATGAATTGATTCAATTTGACCCGGATGTTCAGGATATCAAAGATAGGATCCAGCAGATACCGGAAGAAATTCAGGAAAAAATCAACTGGACAACCGTTTGGCAAGAAAAATATCCTGTTCTGGGTACGTATCAAAATCATGTGAATATTGTAACTTATGCCGACCAGATCAATACTTTGTTGGATAACTTAAAAAAAGACTATTCCTATGATGAACAAGACGCCATGCTGGTTTTAAAAGACATCTTATACCATGTCTTTAAACACCGTAAAAACAAATCAAATCGAAATAACAAATAAAAAAGCAGTAAGTTTTTGATTTACTGCTTTTTAACCATTTATTCAGGAAATAAGTTCGGGTTTAACAGTAAAGACACCCGTCTTTTTCCGCTATTTTACCCGATAGTTTCAAAAAGACCAACGCATCCTCCAAATAAGAAACGGCATTTTCACTCATACGGTCGTATCCCAACAACTTGGAGACGGTTTTAAAACAACCCTCTTTGGTGATTCCGTTGTTTTTTTCGACGATTTTGGATAAAGCATCTTCCAGTTCGACTCGCGGTACTTGTTCGATTGTCCGATCCGAATGAATCCGAAACGTCTTTTTCGTATAAACTTCCCGCATTAAAAACCCGTTTTCTTCCACCAGGGAAAGTTTGGAAAGATCGTTGTAAAACATCTTTTTCACTACGGCGGTTACTTTGGTTCTACCGTACATAAAACAAATCCGTTTCAACAAATAGTCGATTGAAATCGGTTCTTCTTTTTCGACAATCTTGAATAGAATCGCATCAATCGGCATTTTTTCATACATCGTTTCGATTTCCGATTCACTAACGCGGTCATATTCGTCAAATTCTTTTTCCAAACCTTCTTCTTTCTGTTCGGTTAAAAAATCGGTTTGAACGGTCGGTTTGGAAACGATGCCTTCTTTTTTCATGCAATCATCCAAGGCTTCAAGCAATTTTTCCTGTTCCCGTTTGCGATCGTAAACCCAATCGGTTGAAAACAATCGGTAATAAGACCAGCCCAATCGTTCCAATAACGTTTGTTGCAACCTGAAAACATCGCTGATGGAACCCACACAAGAGCGTGCCGCATCGAGCATAACGGCCATTTTGTATTCTTTGGTCAACGGATGAGAAACGGCCAAATCGATTTTAAAATCCGATGTTCCCACCAACGGATGGCATAAATACCCTTGATCTTCCAAAAAACGGCAAACACTTTCCAACACACCGTCATAAGACGGTTGTTTGGGAAGCATCTTGGTTTGAATATGTTCGGCATAATCCAAATATTCTTTTAAATACTGAACCCCCAGAGAATCGGTTTTTTCAAGACGAATATCGCTTGCGTGAATAGAGGTAACCACGCGAATATTGTATTTGGCTCTGGTAACGGCGACATTCAACCGTTTTTCACCACCCGCATTGTTGAGCGGTCCGAATCGTTGATAAAATTTTTTCTCTTTGTTGTAGCCGTAGCAGATACTGAAGATGATGATATCCCGCTCATCGCCTTGAACCGACTCCAGATTTTTAATAAAGAACGGTTCGTCCTTTTCCATACTGAAATAATCCGCCGGCAGTTGATCGTTTTTTTTGCGTTCTTCCAATACTTCTTCGATCAAATCGGCTTGTGCACTGGAAAAGGTGATGACACCAAGAGAACGATTCGGATATGTCCGCATGGCCTCGACAACCAAATCCACAACTTTGAATGCCTCGATTCGGTTCGTCTGAGTTTTCACATCGTAAATACCGTCTGTGGGATAAAAATCAATCCCAAACCCATCGGTATGTCTTTTCGCCTGGGGAATGGTAATCAAACGCCCCTGATAAAATCGTCGGTTGGAAAAAGCAATCAACTCTTCGCTGCGGCTTCTGTAATGCCACGAAAGTTTTTTGATTGCAAAAACCATGGAAGCCTGATCTAAAATCGATTCGATCGGTTCGTCGTCTTCTTCTTCATCGTCCAATCCGGCACTGAAAAAACGGGAAGGCGGCAGTTGTTGGTGATCCCCGATGATAATGCATTGTTTGGCTCTGTAAATCGCCCCTAAAGCGTCCCAGGCAAACACTTGCGAGGCTTCATCGAAAATAACCAAATCAAACATATCGGATCGACTGTTCAAATAAGTGGAAACCGATAAGGGCGACATCAAAAAGATCGGTTTGATTGTCAAAGCGAATTCCCAAATTTCTTCTAATAACAATCGGATCGGTTTTTGTTTGCGCGTTTTATTGTATTCTTTGACCAATAGTTGGAATTTAGAACCGGCAACAATATTATTGTCCGGTCGCTGTTTGGATAAAGCGGAAACGATCTTAGCCTGATTGGCACTTAAACAAAGTTGATCGACTTTTTTAAACTCCTCTACAAGCGGGTGCGTTCCATAAGTCATCAGTTCTTTTAAAAGCGGACTGGATTCAATCGTCCAATCGATCAAGTTCCGATAAAAAACCGCTTCAAAACAAGACGAAAGATCATCTAACGGCAATTGTTGATCGAGCGCCAAATGCAAATAAGAAAGAATATTCTTATCCTTCAGTTCCGAAACAATACCCAAAATCTGGACATACGGAACCAACTCCTCTATCTGATCTAACATTTGCTTTAAACGAAGAGATATCTCATCCAAATCGTCTGTTACCAGATGAATCCGATTGGAATCGAACAGATTCGTATATTTTTCAAACGGAAAAACCGTCTGCTGTTTTAACTGAATCAGAATATCCGTAAAATCCGCCCGTACAAGACGATACTGTTCGACTGTCCAATTCCGTTCGTAAGGAAAGTTTTCCAACGATTGAATATCTTCGTTCATTTGCTGATATTCGAAAAAAGAATATCCTTGCGGCAATAAAGACAACACTTCTTTCAAAGATTGTTTTTTCTGTTGGTATAACAAGGCTTCTTCTAATTTTTCCAGTAAATCGGCATCTTTCATACGAACTTTACAGTAGGAAAGAAGTTCTTTTTTTAAGCGATGATACGTAACGGAAAAATATTTCTTGACTGAAAAAGAAACGCGTTTAAACGCCGTGATCTTCATTTCCAAATCCAAATCGAAAATCCGGTTCGTAAAAAAACGCTCTACCCTCGCATGGCTTGTTTCTTCTTCCAATACCAAATACCGTTTCAGCAATCCCTGCAACTGCTTTCTTTTTTTCTTCTCGAAATAATCCGGTAAAAACAGTCGTAAAGAAACAACTTTTTCAATGATATCCAAAGAAGAAAGAATCTGTTGATAATTGCGGATGGCAAGCGGTAAATGCCGGTTGATTTTCTGTAAAACGACCGCATTGGTTTGATAAAACAAATACAGTTCTTCAAGCATCGGTTTTGCTTCATAACGGGCAACGTTTAAGTCTTGATTTATATACGCGTAAAAAGGACTGTTCCGATAATCGTAAATCGGTTTGGCCAAAACACCGTATCGATCCAAAAGACGAACACATTGCTCCAAAAAATCTTTCGAATGGTTTTTAATATTGTCGATCGGATAAACAAAAGGCGGTTGTTTGGCTTTTAAAAAAGAAGCATAACAATCGTATAAACTTTTACCACCCACCTCTTCCATCGGCGCATGCAACAACCTACAGTATTCTTGTAATTTATCCGATGAAAACCGTTGTTTGATCGAAAGGTCAGCCAAATCGTTTTGAATTTCGTAATGCGGCAAAGAAGCGGTTTTGTACAGTTCGTCGATAAAGTCCTTTTTATTCATTTTATGAGAATGAAGCGCCATGGCAAAACTATGCAGTCCGACTCGTTTTAAATTCTCGTATACAACATTCAAAGCGGCTTGTTTTTCCGAAACAAACAAAACCTTTTTCCCCCCAGCCAACGCACTGGAAATGATATTGGTAATGGTTTGACTTTTTCCGCTTCCGGGCGGCCCCTGCAAGACGAAAGAAAGTCCGCTCATCGCGTCTGTTATGGCTTCTTTTTGGGAAGCATCCGCATCGACAACCGGATAAATCGGATTGGGTGTTAAAACCTGTTCGTAAGGCGTTTGACTCAAAAGACTGTTGACGTTTTTATTTTGCAAAACCAATTCCTGATGCGTCATCAAATCATTGTACATATTCATTTTCAAAAAGGAGTAAATCCCGATCGAAACATGAGAGGATAACTCCATTTGGTTTTTTTTGAAAACTTCTTTGTATTTCGAAAAATATTCTTCGAAACTGAGCGTATCCGGTTCTTCTAAGGATAGACGATATCGGTTTTTCAGCAAATACACCAGCGTCGGATTGAGAATCGCTTCTTCCTCACACGGTTTGATTTTATAAATCCCGTTTTCTTCTTTCATGGTAATGGGAATCAAAAACAGCGGCGCTCGGTAATCCTGATCATCGAAATACCGAACCAATCCGAATGTCATATAAAGTGGATTGATTCCTTTTTCCAGACAGGAATTTTGATACTCTTTAGCGATTATTTTGAGAACTTTAGACAGGAACACGCCTTGTTTATAACAAATCAAATCGTTTTCTTTGACAGCCTGTTTGGCAATATCGAACACTTTGGCCGATGAATACTCCTCCAACGATTGATTCGTTCCGTCCAGTCGGTCGTGATACTCTTTTAAAAGCGGATCCAGCGGAAAGATCCGAAAAACCGAGGATGCGGTCATTTTATGAAAAATAATCTCCATGTTCGGATGAAGAACCGTTATCGTACGGTAACCGGTTTCTTTATAGTTCAACAGCCGATTTTTCTTCCCTAAATCCAAAAGATGCATGCTGTAAGTTTTCAATCGATTTTCCATAAAATCCCTCCTTTGTTGTTTTTATTTATTATAACATGGCCACGGTCTTTTTAACCATTGAAAATACTTTTCAAAAAAAACGAAAAAGGGATAGAAATTCTACCCCTTTAAAACAACGGCGCAAACAGATACAACAAATAAGAAATAAGTTTTTGCCACCAAGGCCGTTTCTTCCAATCCTCATATGTAATCGGTTTGCTGTCATCGCAAGCCTTTAAAAAATCGTCTTTCATCTTATAGATTTCGTTATCCAGCAAAATCAACGCCCCGCATTCATAATGCAAAAACAAACTCCGGTAATCCATGTTGATTGTGCCGATGAAAGCATAGCGTCCGTCGACAATAATGTTTTTGGCATGATTAAACCCCGGTGTATATTCGTAAATCTTGCCTCCTGCAAGCAAAATTTCCTTATAATGAAACCGCCCCAAATACCAAGCTACTTTTTTATCGGGAATTCCGGGCATCAAAATTCGAACATCCACACCGCTTTTGGCCGCCAAAACAATGCTTTCGATCATCGCCTCATCGATAATCAAATACGGTGTTGAAATGTATAAAGTCTGGTCGGCACTGGAAATGAGCGAACGGAAAATATCATACCCCGGTTCCGCACCATTGGAAGGACCGTCCCCAAACGGCAAAATATAACTGTTTTCCCGTTCCAAGGCATAATCGCAGAGATAGTTTTCCAGTTTCAACACCATTTTGGTCGAAATGTACCACATCTCAATAAAAAGAGCAATAAAACTTTGAACAGCCTCTCCTTCGTATTTGCCGCAATTATCGCGCCAAAAACCGAACCGCTTTTTCTGATGGATGTATTCGTCCGCTAAATTATCGCCCCCGCAATACGCTGTTTTTCCGTCGATGATCACCATTTTCCGGTGATCGCGGTAATTGAATGCCGGATTGATGTTTAATCCAAGCGGATTGTAATTGGTAAACGTACAATTCTTGATTTGCGCAATTTCTAAAATCGTCTTTTTCTTTAACGTCGCTTTGGATCCCAAATCATCGTAAATGATTTTGATTTCGACGCCCTCATCGCCTTTTTCTTTCAAAATAGGCAACAACTCACTCAGTAATTTTCCGTCACTGATGATAAAACATTCAATAAAAATATACCGAGTCGCTTTTTTTAATTCAACCAACATATCTTCGTGTTTCAACAGTCCGTCAAAAAGAAACGTGTACTTCGTGTTTTTCCAAAGCGGATAGCCTGTACTCGAACGAAGAATCCGAGCCAATTTCGCCGCTTTCGGATCTTTTCGGTCCAACTCCAATGTACAGTCGATTTGATTGAGATTGTAGTAATTTCCCAAAATGGTATCGATTTTCTTCTGTTTGTATTTCGGCAATGCCAGACTTCGCTGATTCAGATAATACAACAAAGAAAAGGGAAGCGGAAAAATCAAGATCAAAATGGACCATGTCAACTTGTAATTGGTTAAAATCGGCCGATGAATGATATGATAGACCAAAACAAAGGACCCTCCTTCGATGATCCAATAGATCCAAACATTAAACGGAAAATCGAAATTGACTTGAAATGCAAATACGAACAACATGATTTGCAAAGCAAACACAATGACCGTGGCAATCACAATCACAACTCTTTTCCACCACGGCAAGAAAATTCTTTCGTTTTGGGTCATCCGCATCCCCCTCCTTTTTTATTTGTGTTTTGATTTGGTTATGATAAAAGAAACACCGATCGCTTCGTTTTTGACGATCAAATCCATGCCGAAGAATTCCACCGTCCGCTTCACAATCGACATACCCAAACCGAACTGGCCTTTACTGCCTTTTTCATACGGTTTAAAGCCGCTTTTCAAAAACGACTCATCCATCGGTTCTCCGTCGTTATAGATTCTTAGGCGATCTTTTTTCAAGACGATTTTAATTTTCGTTTTGGCATACCGTCTGGCATTATCGACGATATTGTCGACAACCGTCGTGTAATTTTCACGGTATCCCCTAAAATAAACGTCTTCGTTCAAATCCAAATCGATGATGAGATCGGTTTGAAACCGATATCCTTGAATCACTTCTTCGATGACGTCTTTCATATTGACGTCTTCAAATTCCCGATCTTTGGATAAATATTCCAATGAATTATACTGAAGCAGACGATTGACTTTGTTTTTCAAAATTTCAGCCTGCGCAATAATAATCCGACTGCTGTCTTCGTCCGCCATGCCGTCTTGTTGTGCTTCCGCATACGATTTTATGACGGCAATCGGGGTTTTAAAGTCATGAGAAATATTTTGCAACATTTCTTTTTTAGTCTGCTCGTTTTGTTTGAGTTCGATTCGCATCGCCTCAACCGCTCTAGAAAGTTCGCCGACCTCATCCAGTCCGTCATCGGTATAGGATTGCTGATATTCGGATTTTGGAAGGGACAAAATATGATCCTGGATCCGATGCAATCGTCTGGCAAACTGATTGCTCCAAAGGGCGATCGTTAAAATAGACAAAAAAATGATGATAAAGAAAATAATGATAAACTGCAAAGAATTGGTTCTGGCCATATTCATGACGTATAACGAATCGGTTACCAAAACCAAAAAGGTCCTTCCGGCATCTTTGGTCGAAAAACAGTAATAAATCGTTTCTTGATTGTAATTGTTGAGTTTGTTGCAAATCACGGCTTCTTTTTGATCGGAAATGGTTTTCATAATAGTCGCTAAATCGTCTTCGTCCAAATAAAGCCCAATATCGTTCGAATACAGTAGATCGTTGTTGCTGTAACGGGCGATAAATGCGACTTTCATATCTCTGAAATCGCCGATATCCGGATCAACCGGACCTTGATTTTCGATCAATGTGGAATAAGCAAGCAACCGTGAATACGTTTCTTCTTCGGCCATGGCATGCAACCGAAACGAGGTAATCACCGTAAAAGCCGATGCCGACAACAATAAGATGATTAAAAATAAAATAACGATCTGACTTGAAATGGGAATTTTTTTCATACCAGCAACCGATACCCGTATCCATAGATGGTTTCAACCGATAAATTCGGCATTTTCTGTCTTAATCGACGCATCAGATCATCAACTACCCGATCGCTGCCGAAATAATCATCGCCCCATACCGTCGTTAAAATCTGATCCCGTGAAAAAGCTTTTCCGGGATGTTCCAACAGATATAGCAGCAAATCGTATTCTTTGGATGTCAGACTTAAATTTTGCCCGTTGCAACTGACACATCTGCGTTCTTTATCCACCAGGTAATCGCCAAGAGAAAGAATATTTTTATGATGGCTTCGATCGTTATGATATTCATACGAACGCGCCAATAAATTTTTAACACGCAAACAAAGTTCCCGAATGGAATACGGTTTGGCCAAATAGTCATCGCTTCCAAGTTCCAATCCCATAATCTTATCGATATCCTGATCACGGGCCGATGTAAATATGATCGGCGCCTGCGGATACTCTTTGCGAATGCTTTTAATCAAATCATACCCGCTGGTAATCCCCGGCAACATAATGTCCAAAATCCACAAGGCATACTCTTTTTGAACGGCTTTCAAAGCCTGTTCCCCATCTTGGTACCAGTCAACTTCGTAGCCTTCTGTTTGCAAATATTTGATGACAAGACTCGCTAAATTTTTTTCATCTTCCACCAAAGCAAGTTGATATTTGATTTGTTCCATGAGATAACTCCTTTCTCGCCTTTTATTTATTATACCTTATTTTAACAGACGAATAAAGGGCAACCTACATTCCGGTTGCCCTTTATCCTTTGGGAGAGTTATAGTTTGCTTATGAAAAAAGTGTCTATCTATGTAGGGAGAATTAGATAGATACTGTCCCTAAAGACACTTTTATTATACCCTCCAATTACTGTTTTATTATCGAAAAATTATGGGAAATTATGAAAAAAACAGATTTTTCAATCTGTTATTCTTCATACATATCTTCATAATCATCCATCAGGTCGTTATACTTGTCTTCGTTGAAGTCGTCGTCTTCGTCATACCGTTCTACCAAATCGTCATCGATGATGGAATCGACATCATCCTCGTCTTCATCCTCTTCATCGTCTTCGTATTCATCATCGTCTAAGTAGTCGTCCTCATCTTCGTCGTCGTCTTCCAAGTCGTCTTCATCCTCATCTTCTTCCAAATCGTCGTCGATGAAAAGATCGTCTTCTTTCTCGTCTTCTTCCGATACCGGTTCTTCTTCTTTGGAGTTGAATGCCGAACCGTCTTTGTCGTATTCATCCAGCGATTGTCTGGACTTCAAATCCCATTCTTCATTCCCCATATATACAAATTTCGAACTTGTGGTAATGTCTACGTAAAGTTGCGCGGCAAGCGTATGATCCGGATCTTCTAATCCTTTCATTTCCAATGCTTCTTTAATTAAAAGACGGATGGATTGCGGTGCTCTTTTTTGTTCCATTAATTGTACGGCAACTTCCAGTAATGACATTTGCGAAATAGTTTCCATTTTAAATCCTCCAGTAAAAACAACATTTATTTTACATAAAAAAAAGTCATTTGGCAATACTTTCCTCAAATAATAATAGAATTTTATGCTTCGTTTTCATTTGCTCATCCCACCACAGTTCATAATGCACAATCGTTTTCTTCGCTTCAACTTTAAGAACAGTACATAAAACCGTAAGCGGGATTTCCAGTCCGAACGAATCCCGATAAAAACCGTCCGTCTTGTGATGTTGCCGAAAAGAAAGTCGCATAAAAACTTGTCCTTCTCTTCTTAAATTTAAGCGATCCGGTTCAAAACGCAAATAAAGCGTCGTATCGGTTAAACTCTTGTCCGCAAAAACAATTTCATCCTCGCAAATAGAAGCATCGCTTTCGAAAAAAACTTTATTTTTATCTTCGTCCATACTTAAAAAAGTAACCTTCAACCTATCACCTACAAAATCAGGACAATCAATAAAACCAAAAAACCGGGCAAATGAAAAAAACCGATCAACGCGATGGACAACAAATTAAACGGTAACATCAAATTAAAAAACTGTCCCACTAAATTGAACACCAAAACTACGGTCACTCCGATCAACACGGATTTTACGACATAGCGAATCGCCTTCAGCATAAAAATCACCACCGTAGTATATGAAACAAGCCGTCTTAATATTCCCTTCGGCCCTCAAATGCTTTTAAAACCGTCATCTCATCGGCATACGATAAATCGCCGCCGACCGGAAGACCATGAGCAATACGGGTGATTTTAACCGGTTCGTCTTGCAGCAATTCTTTGATATAACGCGCAGTCGTTTCTCCTTCTAACGTTGCGTTGGTTGCCAAAATCAGTTCGTCGACTTCTTTATTTTTGACCTTCCGAATCAAAGAAGAAAGGTTTAAATCGTCGATTCCGATCCCTTTTGAAAAACTGATCGCCCCACCTAACACGTGGTAAATACCGCGATACTCGTTGACGTTTTCGATCGTAAACAAATCTTTGATTTGCTCGACCACCAACACCTGTTTGTGATTGCGTTCGGGATCCTTGCAAATCGAGCAGAGGTCTTCTTCCGAAATGTTGCCGCAACAAGAACAGGAGTGAAGCTGTTGATGCAGATTTACCAATGAATCGGAAAAAAGTTCAATCCGTTCTTTCGGCATTTTACTGTACACATAAAACGCAAACCGTTCCGCCGTCTTTCTTCCGACCGACGGCAAAGAACTGAACTGATCGATCAACGCTTCCAGCGCTTTTGGATATTTGATCATCAGAACAAACCGAATCCGCCGCCGAAAGCCCCTAACGCTTTTTGAGATTCTTCCTCGATTTTTTTGGTTGCATCGTTAACGGCGGCAACAATCGTATCTTGCAATAGTTCGATATCTTCTTTTGATTCGATGGCATCCGGATCAATAGTAACGGAAACCATTTCGTGATTTCCTTTCATCCGGACACATACCATTCCCCCGCCGGCTGTGCCGCTGTAAACGGTTTGTTCTAATTTTTCCTGTGCTTCCATCATTTGTTTTTGCATTTTTTTCAAACGCATCATTGCTTGTTGATTCATCTTAATCCTCCAAAATTTCTATTTTATCTTGATCGAAATAGTCGTATAATCGGTTCTTATCTTGATCGATGGGACTTTGCGAAACGGGATTTTTCCGTTTGATAACGCCGATTGCAAGCGCATTTAACTTCGGATGCGGGTTAGAGGCACTGTATTTGGCCTTATAATCGGCTTTGATTTTATTCCACACCGCCTTGGGAAGGCAAATATATTCTTGAAACGATTGCGAATAATGCGAAAAGATTTCCATCATCCGCACGTAGTTTTCATAACTCATCAACCGATTGCAAAATCCAAGATCCTGCAATACGACAATAAAAGCCGTATCACTGACGGCAACCAGTTCACCGGCAACCAAAATCTGAACGATGAATTCGCCACTGTAATCTTCGGCGATTTTTTTCCAGATTTTTGACAATTCCGTCTTTTTTTCTTTATTGGCCGTATTTAAAATCGTTTCGATTTCTTCGATTGAAACTTCGTCGTTTTGAATCTTAGGAACTACCTCAGTCGGTTTATTCACACTGGGAAAAACCATCGGTTCTTCTTTTTTGGAAGAAGTCAGCTTAGAAACCAACAGTTCCAACTGTTCGATCCGTTCCTGAAACGAAGCCTCTTCCTGTAATTTCACATCGTTCATCTTTAAAACGGCCAGTTCCAAAAACGCCCGCTTCTGGTTGGAAAACCGCATATCGTTATTGGTTTGGTTCAAAATATCCAACCACTCGTAGATCACACCGTATTTCAAACGATTGGCCAGTGCCGTAAAATCCGGTTCGTGAAACATTTTTTTATCATCCAAAACGGCATTGTTCTTAAACATCAATACGTCCCGTAAAAAAAGCAATAAATCATTGATGATCCGCGGAACCTCTTTGCCTTTTTTCAGCAATTCATCGACTTGCCGTAAAGCTTGAGATCCATTATGATCCAAACAGGCGCCCAATAAATCGATGAACGACCGATACGAAACATTGCCGCTGATCGAAAGAACATCGTCCAACCCGATTTCTTCTGAAAGACTGTACGAAATACACTGATCCAATAACGAAAGCGCATCCCGCATCCCGCCTTCGGCCGAAAAAGCGATTTGATTTAACGCTTCTTCCGAAACACGAATGCCTTCTTGGTTGACGACGATCTTCAACCGTTTCAAAATATCCTCAGTCGAAATCGCCTGAAAATCAAACCGTTGACAGCGCGATAAAATCGTGTTGGGTAATTTATACGGTTCGGTTGTTGCCAAAATAAACACAACATGCTGAGGCGGTTCTTCCAATGTCTTAAGCAGCGCATTAAACGCCGCATTGGAAAGCATATGTACCTCATCGATGATATACACTTTGTATCGTCCTACGGAAGGAAGATATTTGACGCTGTCCCGCAAGGAACGAATATCATCGGCACCATTGTTCGAAGCCGCATCGATTTCGATCACATCGGGAACGGTTCCTTTTTGGATTCCTTCGCAGATTTCACAATGGTCGCAAGGTTCGATCGCCGGTCCCGAAGTACAGTTGAGGGCTTTGGCCATGATTTTCGCCAACGTCGTTTTACCGGTTCCTCTTGGCCCGCAAAACAAATAGGCATGGGCGACTTTATTGATTCGGATTGCGTTTTGAAGCGTCTTAATGATATGTTCCTGACCGACTACATCGGCAAATTTTTGCGGACGATATGCCCGATAAAGTGCCACATAGGCCATCGCTTTTCCCTCCTTTACGCCAAATAATAAATATGTCTGATGCCATCGGCATCAAAATACTGATAATACGAAATGTAAGTTTCCCCGCTTACAACCAAATCGTAAACCGATGTCGTAAATCCGTCTTTGTTCAAATTAACACCGACACTGGCATACGCTTTGGATACCAAGTCACTGCAATAAGATGTTTTGGTGGTATTGCCGATAAATAAATAATTGTACGGATCCCCAACAAGCGAAATGGCTTTGGAAATGACTTTTTTTCGTTCTCGTTCCGTAACACGAACCCTCAATCCCACCATGGAAGCATAGGGAATCGAAGATGCCCAGTAGCGTTTCGAATCGATAACGGATAAATTACAATCCGGATTGAGTCCGGTCGTTTCGGCAATCATCTGTTCATCGGCGAAAACATCGCCGTCCGCATAGTCATCCAAAACAATCGTCGCATGTCCGCCCGCAAAAAAACTGACGAATTCTTTTACAAACGGAATATCCATCTCCGAATTCAATGACAATAAGATATCTCCTGCCGCACCCGGTAAAATCGTATCCCCCATCATCGTATAACAGGGCCGTTCCTCCTCAGACGGAACTTCGTAAATATAGACCTGACGGGTAGACTTTTCAGGACAAAAAACACCTTGACTTTTAAAATTCTCAATGAGAACGGAAGCATAAATGTTTTTTGTCAACGCCGTGGTCAGTGCGGAAAGCACAAGGAATATTAAAATGGATTCTACTGCCCAAAAAACTTTTTTCATCCCATTTTTCATAACCTTATTGTATCACAATAAAAGATAAAAATCTATGAAGACTCATAGATTTTTTTAAAGTGTTGACAACAAATACAAATCGACATCTTTTAAGACCGCTTTGACATTTTCCAAATCGATGCTTTTGGCATCCAAAACGTAAATGGTCGGTCCGCTGCCGCTGATATGCGGATGATAACTAAGTCCCTCGATTCGCTCAAAAATGGCTTTTAATTCCGGAGAATGATTCAATGCCGTTTTTTCCAAATCGTTGAAAATATTTTGTTCGATCGCATCCAAATCGTTGTTTTTGAGGGCATCCAACAATCGCTTGATCCAAACGCCTTTAAAAACACCGTCGAACACGTATTTTTGATAGATTTCTTTGGTTGAAAAACCGAATTTCGGTTTGATCAACAACAGGGAAAAATGCGGAAGATCGAAATCAAGAGGACAAACGAGTTCGCCTCTTCCACTGCAAAGCGCCCCTTTATTGTATAAAAAGAACGGAACATCCGATCCCAACTGAACGGCCAGTTCGTAAAGCGTTTCTTTAGAAGCATTGACCTCAAACAAACGGTTTAACCCCCGTAATACCGCAGCCGCATCACTTGAGCCGCCGCCAAGACCGGCCATGATCGGAATATTCTTATTCAAAATGATCGATACGCCTTCGTCGATCTGGAATTTTTCTTTGAATAAAAGTGCCGCACGGTAACAAATATTTTCCTTTAACGGAATTGCTTCACAATCAATTTGAATCTCTTTCGATTTTTGAAAAAACAATTCATCGTAAAGTTGAATCGGTACCATAACATTTTGCACTTCGTGATAGCCCTCTTTTTCTTCTCCAACTGCCAAAGCCAAATTGATCTTGGCATATGCTTTTTCATAAATCAACAAAGCATCCCTCCTATCGGATCAATAAGCGCATTTTTCCATACGTTTCAATCCCACCGATACTCCCTTTTCGCATTTTGGAATAATGGTATAAGTGATTGATGTCCACCACTTGGTTAAACGGTGTGATGGCCGCCAAAACCGCAACAATAGCCGGATCGAACGCTTCGATATTTTTCCGGTCAAACGACGAAACAAAGTTCGCACCGGCGGCAATCAACGCTTCGGCATTGCTGCCGCAAGCCCCGGCAAAAATGCAAATATCATCCAAACTGAATCTCTCTCTTATTTTAACCACAGCTTTTAAAAAATTCAAGGTATTTCGATAATTTTTTAAATCGGCCAGTCCTTTTCGGTTATACGAGTCGTGTCCTGTCAACACAACAATATTCGGCCGAATCGTTTCGATATAAGACATAATTTGATTTTCAAAGTCGATTTCATCCAATTCGACGCCGTAAGCGTAAATATTAAGACTTTTATATAAATTCATACATTTGCTTAAATAAAAAGGATCGCTGTCTAAATGAAGAATCTTGCCGGTAATATGCCCCATTTTATTCTGATAGGCTTCCACAATACTTTTTTCGTATTCTGCGGCTTTTTGTTCCATTCTGCTCAACTCGGAATGATCGATCAACTCCAAATCGGAAAGCGGACTATCGGCCACCAACCGCACATAAAGCCCCTGTAAAATCGCCACATCTTCTTCAATGTAACTGATGATAAAAACAATATCCGAATGGTACGATTTCCGTCCCACGATATCGCCTTTTTTCATACTATCACCCATGTTAATGTATGTTTTTACAAAGCTTGTTGTGTTAGATAATCACTGATCCGGATAAAATCTTCTATTTGAAGCGCCTCGCTTCTTATTTGCGGTGAAAGGCCAAGATCGGTTAACATCCGTAAGACTTGTTCTTTCGAATACTTTAACGAAAGATTGTTTAACAAGGTTTTTCGTCGCTGTGTAAAACAAAGTCGAATCAAATCGAAAAACAAGCGTTCGTCTTTGGGAAAATACTTTTGAATCGCATCGATATCCAAGCGTACAACGGCACTTTCGACATTCGGTTGTGGGATAAAAGCCGTTTTCGGAACCGAAAGCACTTTTTTAGCCGTCGCGCGATAAGCGATCGCAACCGAAAGCGCATTGTAATCTTTCGTATTCGGTTTGCCGCAGATTCGATCGGCCACTTCTTTTTGCATCATTAAAACATACTTGGAAATTTCGGATGTGGAGGTCAATAATTTGAAAATAATCGGGGTCGTAATATAATAGGGAAGATTGGCAACGACCGCAATCGTTTCATACTCCTTTAAATACGTATCGATTTCTTCTTGAATATTCACTTTTAAAAAATCTTCGCATCGCAACAAAAAATGTTTGCAGGACCCAAAGCGCTGTTCTAAGTGCGGAATCAAATCCCGATCGATTTCATAAGCCAAAACAAAACCGGCCTGTTGACAAAGTTTTTCCGTCAGGGCTCCCAACCCCGGTCCGATTTCAATGACAGCCGTTTTTTCATCGATTTCGGCCGCATCGACGATTTGAGTTAAAATACGGTCGTCTTTCAAAAAATTCTGACCGTATTTTTTTTTAGCCCGAAGCATATCGTATTTGGTTTCTACTGTTCGTCTGTTATTGTGCATACCATTTCCTCTAACTTTTCTTTGGAAATTTTCAACATGTTTAGTCGTTTTAAAAACGTTTTGGCATTCGGTCTTCCGATATTGAGCAAATCCGAAAGGCGGTCGCGCCGTCGTTTGCTGTCTTTCGATCCGTTTAATCCCAAATCGTATAAATCAAAAATCGTAAAGACCGCCTGTTCTTGCGGAGCAAGCAATTGACTAAGAGCCGCTTCAATGACCTCTTTTTTGGCGTGTTCGATCCCGACTTTTTTCTTATTTTTACTGATACAGTCTTTTTTCCTAATAAACGCATGCTGACAACTTGGAACGGTTTGGGATAGAACCGAACGAATTTTTTCTCCGGGTCCGTCCGGATCGGTCAAAACAATAATCGAATGGTCTTCGCTTAACTTTTTCACAAGAGATAGCGTATTCGGATCAATTTCTCTGCCGTTGGTCGTAAGAACTTGAGCCTGCGGAAAAATACTTTTGATCCGCATTTCATCATGGATCCCTTCGACAACGATGATACTAGACATCCGCATCCTCGAAATAATAGATCCGTTCGATTTTTTTATAACTGGTGGACACCAATCCCGACATGATCGGCGAATATTCGTTTAATGTTTTGATCTGACCGTTCGGCAACAATATTTTAATGGTATTGATATCTTTTTCCGGTTGTTTGGTTTCCAAATAGGCAACCGCGGATACCGCTGTTTCATAATAAAAATAAGAAGCCGAACAAGAACCACCGTACTTCTTTTTCAATTCTTTCAAAAGTAAAGGATCGGGATTGTTTGCCAAATCGATAAAACGGAACAACCGTCTGTTTTCAAAAGCATTCGCCAACTGATTCAAAACCGGATCGCTTGATTTAACCAACCGTTTGATAAATCCGTTAACGTAGGCATCATCTAACTCAATATAAGAAGCCACATCGTTTGGATCGTGAATGACATTTAAAAACGACGTGATGCTATCATCCATCTTCTGCGATACCGACAAATCGCAAATCCGCTGATAAATGCTTTCCAACAGCAATTCATACGCTCTTGCGGCCGGATGATAATAAACTTGAAAATACATATGATAACGGCTCATCAAATACGATTCGACCGTATGTACGCCGGAAGCACGAATCAATAATTGTCCGTCGACTACTTTCATACTTCGAAGCAGACGGTGCATATCAATCGTACCGTACGTAGCCCCTGTAAAATAAGCATCACGCGATAAATAATCCATCCGATCGACATCCAATTGACTGGAAACCAGCGATTCGATCAAAGGATATTTTCCTTGATGAGCAATCACGGAAGCAATGTCTTCAACCAGCATAGGATAGCGGCTTAAAATCCGATGAACGTCGGTCAACTCCGATAAAAGCAGCCGAATCGTCATTTGTTCGTGAGAAGTCTTTAAAACATGCTCAAACGCATGCGAATACGGTCCGTGTCCGATATCGTGCAGCAAAGCCGCCGCAAGAAAAACCATTTGCTGCCACGAATCAAGCACCTCGATTCCCTCAACGTTTTTCAAAACCAAATAAGCCATATGGTAAGCACCCAGCGCATGAGTAAACCGAGAATGTTCGGCCGTATGAAAAACCATTGAAACTCCGCTCAGTTGGCGGATTCGTCTTAACCGCTGTACTTCTTTGGAGTCGATCAGTTCTAAAATCAAGCGATGACGAACTTCGATATACCCGTAAAGCGGATCTCTGAACACTTTCGGTCTTTCAAACGTTTCAAACATAAAACCCCTCCTTCATTGGCCTTATTATAACGTAGAATCGGAAAAAAGAAAAGCAATCCCATCGGGAAATTTCGCATTTTTAAAAAAATGTGGTACAATACCAACGGTGATACTATGAGCGAATTACTTGCTCCCGCAGGGAGTTTTGAAGCGTTGGTCGCAGCCATATCCAATGGTGCCGATGCCGTTTATTTGGGAATGAATCAATTCGGAGCGCGAGCTTATGCCGCCAATTTCGATGTTGAAACACTTAAACAAGCCATTCGGTATGCCCATCTGCGCAACGTTAAAATCTATGTAACGATGAATACCATTGTCTTTGAAGAAGAATTAAGCAGCATGCGGCAAATGGTTCAAACGCTTTATGAAGTGGGGGTGGATGCGCTGATCGTGCAGGATCTGGCCGTTTTAAACGAAGTCGTAACCCATTATCCGCAAATGGAAGTCCATTGTTCTACCCAAATGGGCATTGATGATACGGAAGGAACTTTATTTTGTAAAAATCTAGGTGCCAGTCGTGTGGTTTTGGCCCGTGAGGTACCCATCGAGCAAATTCGAAAAATCAAAGAAGAAACCAAGATCGACTTAGAAGTTTTTGTTCACGGAGCCTTGTGTGTTTCTTATTCCGGAAACTGTTTGATGTCCGGTTTGATCGGCTACCGTAGCGGCAATCGCGGTCGTTGTGTCGGTTCTTGCCGAAAACCGTATGAACTGGTGGATCTGACACAAAACATAACCTATCCCAAAACGTATCTTCTTTCTATGAAAGACCTCAATACCTTCGATCAACTCGACCAACTGGCTGTTGTCGATTCGTTGAAAATCGAAGGGCGAATGAAAGAACCCGCCTATGTTGCCAATGTCGTATCCGCGTACAGAAATCAACTCGACGGCAAAACGACGATACGAGAAGACGGTCAACGAAAATTAAAGAAAACCTTTCAAAGAACCTTTACCAAAGGCTATTTGTTTCATGAAAACCCGAAAGATATCACCAATATCGAAAGACCGAACAATTACGGTTTTTTGATCGGAAAAATCACCGGCAAAAACAAAAACGGTTACCAACTGTCGCTAACCGAACCGCTTTATCAAGGTGATATCTTGCGGATCGATCATCAAAAGCGGGACATCAACTTAACGGCTCAAAGGATTTACGATGAAAAAGGCGATTTGATTCGTTTTGCCACCAAACGTTGTTATCTGAAATTAAAAGAAGACTTATCCGTCAACGATGCGGTTTATAAAACCAAAGAGGTGCTGTTCTATCAGGAATTGGAAAAATCTTATCCCAAAGAGTTTCGCCGTTTTCCGATCCGGTTAAATGTCGAAGCATATCCCTATCAACCGTTAAAAATAACGGCCTCTTGTGACGGAAAAAACGTTTTTTACCAATCGGAAGACATTCTTTATCCTGCCGAAAACAAACCCCTTCTAAAAGAAGATTTCGAAAAACAATTTTCCAGATTGAACGATACCGTATATCGTTTGGATTCCGTTACGTTTTTATCCGATCATGTCTTTGTTCCGGTAACGAAAATCAACGAAGCCCGCAGACAGATCACCGAACGCTTGGATCAAGCCCGCCTACCGATTCGAAAAAAGATCAAAAGAACAGAGGCGAAAAAGGAAAAAATCGCCTTTGATCTTTCCCCTGTCCAATTGACGGTTTTTGCCACCACCGAAGAACAAAAACAAGCCGCCGAAGAATGCGGAATTTCCATTATCTACACCAAAGAAAATACCATCCGGCGAAACCAAACAACCTATCCTTCCGCAGCAAAGCCGCTTCTGATCGGCGGATACGGCGGAATTTACGCTTATCGGCAAAACCGCCATTTAGTCAGTGATTTTTCCTTAAATGTCGTCAACTCCGAAAGCGTCTACCTTCTGCATGCGCTGGGGGTTGAGCGAGTTACATTATCGCATGAAATGAATAAAAAACAAATCAAGCAGTTGATTCAATCCTATTATGAACAAAATGACGGCTATCCGAATTTGGAAATGATCGTTTACGGCCGGGCCGATTTGTTGTTTACCAAGTATTGCCCGCTGAAAAAATTCGATTTGTGCGGAAGTTGTAAAACCAATCGCTATGCATTAAAAGACGAATACGGTTCTTTTCCGATTTTATCGCACGACGATTGTACAACGACCATTCTAAACGGTAAAATTCTAAACCTAATCGATCACTTAGAAGAATTAGATGAGATTCGCTTCTTTCGCATTCAACTGACGACCGAAACCAAAGAAGAATCCAAAACGATTTTGAAGCAATTTCTTCACAAACTGAAAACGAACGATAAAACCAAACTTTTCAACCCTTTAACCGACACTAGAGGTCATTTCAATAAAGAAATCCTTTAAATTTTCGTCTGAAAACCGAGAATATCATATTTGCAGTTAATTACAGAATAATCCTTGAAAAAGAAATAAGCAAAAACAAAGGTTATACGAGCATAATATCCTTATCATTTACGGGAGGAGAACAATGAAAACCTTATATATCATCGGCGGTTCGATGGGGGTTGGTAAAACAACCGTCTGTCAGCAACTTAAACGGGAGTTACAAAACAGTGTATTTTTAGACGGAGATTGGTGTTGGGATGCAAATCCTTATTTGTTGACTGCCGAAACTAAAGTTATGGTGATGGATAATATTTGTTATTTGTTAAATAACTTTTTGAAATGTTCGGTTTACGACCATATTATTTTCTGTTGGGTTATGCACGAACAGCGTATTATCGATTCCATTATCGAACAATTGGATACAAAGAACTGCATCGTACACTGTATTTCGCTTATTGCAAACGAAACGACGCTAGAAAACAGATTATCAAACGATGTTCAAAGAGGTATTCGTAGTGCGGATGTGATCCGGAAAAGTATTGCCAAAATACCGTTATATCAAACGCTCAAGACCGTTAAAATCCATACCGACAACAAAACCGTGGCTGCGATCGTCCGGGAAATCAAACAGTTATGATCGCCGCATTTGCGGATCGGGATTATGAAGCAAAACGACTGTTTCAGTGCTTGAACCAGATTCTGTTTTTTAACCATCAAAATATAAGAAAAAGTCATTGGTTTATAAAATGCCAATGACTTTTTTTATGCCAAAACTAGATACCTACAAAAGCCGATCCAAGCGACGGGCAAAATCTTTCAAATAATTTTCCCGATACTGATTGATGGTCTTAGCCCCTTTGTATTCTTTTTCCGCAACGTCAGGATCCAAATCGTCGCTCCACCAATTTGTTAAATGCTGTTGCGTTTGAAAACGAGTCTGATCCTTTTCTTCGACCGATACAAATTGTCCTTGTTGATCATTGAGTTCTTCTAACGAACTTTCCAAGCGATATTGCCAAGCCCCAATTGATTTCGGCATAAAACGTACGCCGTATTTTCCTTCTCCTATATAAAATCCTTCAAATTTCTGTTGATCGATCACCAAATAAAAATAAACATGATCGTCGATTTGATTCGGTTCAAGAATCGGTCCGGAAAAGATCAATTCCATAACCTCAAATCGTTCGACCGTATCCTGTAATGTCGTGTTTCTTGTAAATGTTTGCGTCGGACGATGATACACTTGAACAAAACGACCGCCCCAACTGTCTTTTTGCGGTTCTTCGGGATTTCCGTTTAATAACCATGCAACCGAAGGCGTATCACCCATTTTAATCACACCGCCTAATTGACTTGCAAAAAAATCGCCTAAGGCTCCGTGGTGCTTAATATGTTCGGATACAAATGTTTGATTGGATAAATCTTTTTCTGTTTTTCCGCCGTTAAACCAACCTCTGTAAGTGGAATTGTTTTCTATGATCCAAATATCGGGATGCTCCTTTAAAATATACTGATAGGCGTTTAAGCCCCATTTTTTATTCGGACCGCCGATAAAGTAAACTCTTATCTTGGATTTGATTTCCGGAGCGTCGTGAAGCGCTTGCGCAACATCTTCCAACAATCCCCAACATAGAATATAAAGCGGCCTTGAATCCTTCTTTTTGGCACACTGAATAATGTGATTGGATCCTTCCGTTGCTTTGCGATAGCCTTTATAAGGAGCAATTTTTCTTTCTCCTTGCTTGGTAATGGATCTTAAGTACGACGGCGTGGGATAATTGTTATGATACCGGAAAAGTTTCGGATAATCTTTTTCATAAATATCGATAACTTTTAAAATATCTTCCACTGTTCCATCGCCCCATGCAGAGGATAAAATCCCCTCTGTGTCAAACAGATCGGAATACAACAAATAATGGACCAACGATTGAAAATCGTCCGGATCGCTACCACCGATATCCGTACTGATGATTATGCGATAACGTTGTCCGAATAAAGCTCCTTTATTTCGTAACATGTGATCGTTTTCTCGTCTTTCTAACTTTAAAATATTGATAACAAGCCACTCCGGAGGATTGATTTTTGCTTCGGGCATAAAGACCTACTTTCGCCCCGATCCAACGGCCGGCTGTGGCAATAAAACGTTTTTTGAAATAATGATCGTTGAATCCCAACTGATATTCCAATGTATAAATATCTTTATTGCGTGCCTTTAAACGCCAGGTGATTTGATTAGAAGGATAGAAAATCCGTTCCAAGACGGTTTCCGGTTGTTGAAATGATCCTTCTCTAAGTTCCACATAACAGCCGTCTTCTTCTTGATGCAATGCCAAATAAGCATACTGCTGCCCCATCATGACCAATCCCGTTTCATCCCCGGTTGAAAAATCACATAAAACGGATGTTTCAACGGTAAAATTCAAATACATGACCTTTTGAAGCAAACTTTGCGGAACTAAATGAAGCGGAAGCGTTTCATCGGTTTGAACACAAGACAAATAAAGTCCGTTGTCCACTTTCCACCAATCCGGTTTGGGATTAGCCGGTGTCTGCCATACCAAAGACAAGCGGTCCTGAAACAAATCGTAAGACGGAATGGCATCGTTTGATAAAACCGCAACCGGATAGTCAGACTCGCTGACCGGTGTTCCGCACAGTAACGGATCACTGACTTGTCCCATCAACGGCCAATCGTTATACCATAAGACCGGTTGTAAATGCACGATCCGACCATAAGCGCGCATATCCTGGAAATGGATAAAGGCCCAATGATCTTCATCATCTAAATCCACTAGCGCCCCCTGGTGCGGACCGTTAACCAGCGAATCACCTTGAAATAAAACGATTTTAGATTCGTAAGGTCCTTCGATGTTTTTACTTCTTAAAGCCGTCTGCCAGCCGCCTTTTACGCTTCCGGCCGGTGCCAAAATATAATAGTAGCCGTTTCGCTCGTTGAATTTCGGTCCTTCGATCGTCGGATTTTGATCATGCCCGTCGTAAATGATCTGATAAGTAGGCGAGATGCTTCCACTTAAGTCCGGCTTGACTTCATATAGCCCCAAACAAGAATTGAAACCAGCTCGGCTCTTGGCAAACCCAATCACGACATAACATTTGCCGTTGGTCCAAATCGGGCACGGATCTTCCAATCCTTTTCCCTCGATCAAAGGCCATAACGGACTCCATGTTCCAAACGGATCTCGTGTTTTGGAAACATAAATTCCTTCATCCGGAAACGGAATCAAACAATAATACCATCCGTCATGAAAGCGAATGGACGGCGCCCAAGCCCCATCGCCGTGACAGACGCGGTCAAAGCGTTCAAACGGAATCCGATCAAAAACATAATTGATCAGTTTCCAATTTACCAAATTTTTGGAATGAAGAACCGGAATGCCCGGTACATGGTTGAAACTGGATGCAACCATAAAAAAATCATCTTTGACCCGAATCACATCCGGATCGGAATAGTCGGCTTGAATAATTGGATTTGTATATCTCATCTTTTTTTACCTCTTTGTATTGATCTTACCACGAAACCGGAAAGAAAGCAATTTGAACATCAAAAAGACGAGGGAAAATTCCCTCGTCTTATAATTGTTCCAAGCGTGAAATCACGCCATTGTAACGACATTCGATGATCGTTTCCATTGCTGTTTGTTTTTCCCAGTTAATGGATTTAGAAGAAAGTTTCAACACCATTCCGTTGGTATTGACTTCAAAATAATGCATCGTTACGATTTCATATCCGTCTTCGTCATTGGCTGCCGTGTTAACTTGATATATCAGCGTTTGTTTGTCTTCAGAAAGCGAAAAACAAGGATAGTACCTTCCCGCATTGGCCAAAATATAATCGCCGTAATACAGACCGCCGCTGTGATAGCCCGCTTCCAATTCCAAATAAAAGAAATTTTTAATGGACGTCGCAACATCTTCGTCGTTATACGACAACATCTCCACCTGATCATCGCATTTTTGCTGGGCAAAAACCGAACCGTCCGATTCAAGATACGTTAAAATTTGCTGATTTTCATATAAATACTGATCGCCGCCGTCGCCTAAGAACGTACCGGATGCATCCGTACTCTGATAATAGTATTTTTCTTTGGTACTTTGATCCAAACAAAACCGAGTACGGACACTGCCGATCGCCTGTTCTTGTTCATAATACGTTTGCGTAATCGTTCCTTCGGCCGTTTTGGTTTCTTCGTAGGCTTCTTCGAAAGAAAACAAATCGACGAAATCTTTGATCGGTCCTTCCGGAATCGCTTGGGTACAGCCGCAAAACAAAAACAACAAAACGACGATCAACAATCCGTTTATTTTTTTCATCTTCTAAACTCTAGCGAAACGTGTACGTCGCCGATCCGTAACAACTCTTGCTGTCGGGATCGTGATGGGCATTGATCGTTTCAAAAAATTCGCTGACTAAATAGCCGTTTTTATCGTACTCGATCGTAATATTCCACTTCGCACGCATCGTAATATTATTGTTGTTTTTGTCAATGATCAACGGTTTGTTGACTGCAAATGCTTTGACATAAAACCCGCCGTCTGTCCGTTCGTAATAATAAATTTCATCTAGTCCCAGTGTTCGGTGAATTTTATCCTGCAGCCGATACTTCGTAGAAGCCGGGAGTTTATCATCGGCAACCGCTTCGGTAAACCAGTTTTCCGGTGTAATGTGAAGCGGTACTTGTAAATAGTATGAGGAACTGTCCACACTGTAAACATCCGTTGAATCGGTAAAATCCACTTCATCATCGATCCGATCCGAAACGATCGCCAAAAAGTTCATACTGCCGGTATAGGCGACTTTTGAATAAGAACTTTGACTTTCAAACAAAGAAATGATGTCATCTTCCAACTTCTCTTCGCTGATATATCCTTTTTCGGGCGCTTTTTGATCACCGCATCCGATCAACGCAAAAGACAAAAAAGCAAGGATCACCAAAAGAAAAGATTTCAATTTCATATAATATCAACCTCCTTTAAGCAACACATATCAATAAATTTTAATATCCATTGCTTTTTCGGTAATATGAACTTTCTCGATATTGAAAGTTACTTTCAAACGGGTTTGATCCACTTGATTTTGATCCGTCAACAGATAAATTTCGTGCGAACCTTGACCGTCATCCAAAACGCATTTCAAATACTTTTTCGTTCCGTAATCCAGCAACTCCTTCACTTCCACATCCAATCCCATATCGGCATTTAAAACATACGCATCATGCGGTACTTCGATCAAATATTGTTTCGTGAACACTTTAACGCCCAACGATTGGATCATTTTATTGGAAATCGCGTCATTGGAAAGAATCACCAAATCCTGAATTTTAAAGAAGAAAATAATATTGGCGCGCATCAACGCTTCGTCGTATTCTCCTTTTAATTTCTTCAACTGCGCTTTATACTCTTTGGTCAACTCTTTTGCCGGGAAAGCTTCCTTATTGCATTCTTTAACCAAATCGCCGTACTGTTTTTTAAGATTATCTTTGGTACGCTTGAAATTACCTTTTAAAGAATTGACTTCGCCTTCATAACGAATCGCTTCCAAATTGGTTCGTTTTTCAAGTTCGTTGTGTTCTTCCAAATCATGATTTTCTTTAAATTCATGATACTCCTGCGCTCTTTTACGGTATGCATCGCGGTCTTTATTGATGGCTTTGAAGGCTTGGAACGCCTCTTGTTCTTCTTTGCGAATTTTAGAATAAGTTTCGGTAACCTCACGGGCAATCCGTTCGTTGTTTTGCAGATGAACTTTTTTCAACTCCGCCAATTCATCCTGCAATTGTTTTTTCAAACGGGCAAGACGTTCAGCCACATCTTTTTTCTTTTCCGCCAATTTCGATGCGTTTTTCTCCATAACGGCTTTTGAATCGACTTCCTGAGCGATGCTGAAATCTTTTTCGTATTGCGTCGTCAAGGCATCGATTTGCGGTTCGTATTTTTCTTTTACTTTTTCGACTCTTTCTTCGATTACCGTTTCATAGCGGTTTCCGACAAACGATTTGGCCGTCGCATAGTTCAAGAACATCGCATTGATTCGGTCATAGGCTTCAACAGCCGCTAAAACCGTTTTTCCGTTTTGTTGGAAAGAAAGCAACGTAAAATCCAAATCCAAATACCATACTTCTTTGGCATGAATCGTTTCCGTTGTGTTCGCAAACAAAAGGCTTTCGCTCAACTGGATATTGACCAGTTGCCGATCCGAGATCGTTTCAACCGAGTCGATCGTCACTTCCACACCGGTTTGATGATTCAACCGAATGGCTTCGGTAGGAATCAGTACTTCGTAATTTCCGTTCGGAACCGCAACAGCCTTCGGAAGTTGGAAAGAAAGACCGCCGAAAGACATCATTCCGTCTTTGACAACCGCATCGACCAAATTGACAGAAGGAATTCTCGGATTGATCGTTTCTTCGGTTTCTTTATCAAACATATGGACTTTGGTCATATCCAGTGCCGCTTTGACGATCTGACCTTTGGATAATCCGTAAGTCGATCTTCCTTTGATGATCACACGAGTCGACGTTTCGCCGAACCCGTCTCCTTGCATGTTGATGTCTCCGTAAATCAAGGTTTCGTTTCCGAGTTCTTCAAAATGGGAAATCCGAACATCCACCAACGTTTTGGATTTCTTAACCACATCCGGTTCTAAAGAAATATCTTCACAACGCAAGCCGACCAAAACCGTCTTACCGTTAAAGTATTGCGGCTGAACCTTGGCCAGCAGTTGCTGCGGTACCAACAAAGAGTTTTCACTCCAATTGAAATCCATGCGGATTTTATCTTTGACTTTGGTAAGCGTCGCTTGGAAGATGTTCATTTGCGGTGTGCCGATAAATCCGGCCACAAACAAATTGTTGGGGTAATCGTACAAATTTTTCGGTGTATCGATTTGCATGATTTTTCCCAAACGCATAACGACAACCCGTGTTCCCAGTGTCATCGCTTCGACTTGGTCATGGGTTACGTAAATGAATGTCGTTTTCAATTCTTCATGCAGTTTGGAAATTTCACTTCTCATCTGCGTTCTTAGTTTCGCATCCAAGTTCGAAAGCGGTTCATCCAGCAACATAACTTTCGGATTTCTTAAAATCGCCCGACCAAGCGCAACTCTTTGCCGCTGACCGCCGGACATCGCTCTTGGTTTGCGATCCAAATATTCCACCAAATCCAAAACATTGGCTGCCCACAATACTTTTTTATGAATTTCCGCATTCGGTACATGCCGCAATTTCAAACCGAAAGCCATATTCTCGTAAACCGTCATATGCGGATAAAGGGCATAGTTTTGGAATACCATCGCAATATCGCGGTCTTTCGGTTCGACATCGTTTACGATTTTATCATCAATATACAGTTCTCCTGCACTGATATCTTCCAGACCTGCGATCATTCTTAAAGTGGTCGATTTGCCGCAGCCCGAAGGACCGACAAAAACAATGAATTCCTGATCTTTGATATCCATCGTGAAGTCGGATACGGCTTTGGTGCCGTTAGGATAAACTTTATAAATATGTTCTAATCTTAATCCTGCCATAACTTCTTCTCCTTACTCACTTAACTATAGCAATACTATAGGGGGGCAACAAAATACTGTTGTCCTTTTGCATACCGATGTATTTGTCTTGATCCACAACGATTTGACCGACGACTTGTGTAAAGCCTTCCGTCTGGTATGCAACATTTAAGTCTTCTGTGGGCGAAAAATTAAAGATGATTCCGATTCTTTTTCCGCCGTATTCCTTTGCAATAAACAATTCTTTTTTCGTTTCTTTTTCCATTTCGATCAAAGAAACACTACCCCTTGCGATTTCCGGGTTTTGATTTCTGATCAATAGAACTTTTTTATAAAAATGATAAATAGAAACCCGATCTTCCATTTGTTCGGCAACCGTCGGATACGGGTACTGACTGCCGGTAATACCGGATAACATGCTGCAATCACCGGTTCCGTCTTTTCCCCAACGAATCGGAATCCGAACATTTTCGTCTTTATTCGCACTGCCCGCATTCGTACCGAACAGCCCTACTTCATCGCCGTAATACGTAAACGTCGTTCCGTTTAACATCTGCAACAAAGCGTATTGAAACTTGGTTTTGCGAACATCTCCTGCCGATGTAAACCGAGGTGTATCGTGATTATCGATAAACGGTGCCGGAATGCAATTAGAAGCCATTTCGATATTGGCCAGCATGCCGTCGAAATAACTTCCAAGAGCGGCTCCGTCCCGATTGATCGAATTCATGATAAATCCATTGGGACTGGAAATGCTGCCCGGGAAATTAAAGAACGAATCACACCCGCTTTGGTAATATTCTTCGATAACCTGCGCACTATCCCAACATTCCCCGACGATGTAGGCATCGGGATTTTTCTGTTTGGCCCATGAATTGAGTTTGGCGAGAAATTCGACATTTTTTGCCGTACTGCCCATATAATAGTATTTGACGGCATCCAAACGGAACCCATCTATGCCTTTGTCCAAATAAAAATCGATGATTTTTTGAATGTCTTCTTGAACCAAAGAATTATCCAAATTCAATTCCGGCATCGACGAAGAAAAATTACATTCGTAATAAAAATCTCTTCCGGCTACTTTCTGATAGCCCACATTGCCCGGGATGTCTTCTTTCGTATCGTAAAACGAATAGTAATCATGCCACCGTTCTTCTTCTTCGGTCAAGGACTGACCGTTTAAATACTTTTGATGAATCGAAGCCGATTTATTGAAAGAAGGATGATTGATACCGGTATGATTCAACACCAAATCCAAAATAATTCGGATATTGCGTTTATGACATTCCTCAATCAATTCTTCCAAATCGTCCATGGTGCCATAGGACGGATCCACAGCAAAATAATCGTTTACATCGTATTTGTGATAAGAATCCGACGGATGAATCGGCATGAGCCAAATTCCGTTAAAACCCAAATCGTCAATGTAATCGAGTTTTTCGATAATCCCCTGTAAATCGCCGATTCCATCACCGTCGCTATCGTAAAAACTGCGGACAAAGATTTCGTAATAATTGCGATAATTGTCTTCTATCACGTTCGTGTTCACCAAATCTTCTTCTATTCTCACTCCGTATTTGCCTGTTTGACAGGAACACATCCCTATACAAAAAAGGATCAAACAAACAAACGATCGGATTCTAACCTTTGACTGCCCCACCGGTAACACCTTCTACATAGTAGCCTTGCAACCAGAAGAACAACACCATGATCGGAATGGATACAACCACACCGGCCGCACAGAAAATCGGGAAAAAGGTTGTTCCTGCTTCTTTGGTCATCATCTGCTGTAAGCCGACCGCAACGTTAAACAATTCGGCATGGCCGCCCGCGATAACCGATGCGAACATATAATCGCCCCAAGGTCCTGTAAAAGCCAATAAAACGGTATAAACGATAATCGGTTTGGATAGCGGCATGATGACACGCCAGAAAATGGTATTCTTATTGGCCCCGTCAATCATAGCCGCTTCATCAAGCGAATGAGAAATGGTATCGAAGAATCCTTTGGATACGTAATAATTCATGGCACTGCCGGCAACATAGATTAAAATCAATCCGACAAGACCGTTGATACCCGAAACCAAATTAAGTTGTTTTAAAACAAAGTAATTGATGATCATTCCCAAAAAGCCCGGGAACATACCGATAACCAGAATCAATTTCATGTATTTGGTTCTGGTCGCAAACCGTAACCGTGAAAAAGAATACGAGGTCATCAGCGTTAAAACCGTCTGTAAAACCGATGAAATCAGCGCAATGACAAACGTATTCAACCACCAACGCCAAAACGGGTAAGTTTTGTTGGCGATCAATTGAACATAGTTGTCGAATGTCCATTGTTTGGGAATCAGTAAAGAGGCCTGATACGTTTGGGCAAACGACTGTATAATCAAGTAAACAAACGGCAAAATCCAACAAACGGACATGACGATCAAAAACGCATAAATCAATATTTTGCCGGTTGTATTCTTAAGTTTTCTGGTACTGATTCCGTGTACATTATAAATATCTAACTTTTTTGTCATTGGAAATCACCTTCATTCTTAACCGCGTTGGACCGACTGTAGAAAATCAGCGAGAAGCCGGCAACAATGATGAAGACAAAAATACCGATAACCGAAGCCACACCGTAATCTTTGGATACCTGTGTCATCGCGATCTTATACAACCACGTAATCAAAAGGTCGGTTTCACCGGCACCGTAAATATTGGTTTTAATCAACACCCCATTGACATTGGTAAACATCGGATTACCGCCCGAAAGCAGGTAAATGACGTTAAAGTTGTTGATATTGCCGACAAATGTGGAAATCAAATACGGACCTGTTACAAACAACATATACGGCAACGTGATCTTCATATACATTTTAATCGGACTGGCTCCGTCGATTCGCGCCGACTCATACAAATCTTGCGGAATATTCATCAGAAGTCCCGAACACATCAGCATCGTATACGGAATACCGATCCACATATTGACGACGATAATCGTGATTTTGGCAATCAGACCGTCTTCCAAAAATTTAATATTTTCACTGATCAGTCCGAGTTGTCTTAAAATAAAGTTGAATGCGCCGGAATCGGTGCTTAAAAATTTCGATAAGAACAACAAAGAAATGAACTGCGGAACGGCGATCGTCGTAATTAAAACCGTCCGCCAAAGTTTTTTCAGTCGAATTCCTTTTTTATTGATAATTAACGCAACGATCATGCCTAAAAAGTAGTTGGTAAACGTTGCGAAAAAAGCCCAAATCAAAGTCCACAGTAAAATTTGACCGAAAACATACGTAAACTCAAAACCGCCACCGGTCATACCGAACAGTTTTTTGAAATTATACATTCCGACCCAGTCAAACAATTCTTTCGGACTTTGATAATCGCTTGAATAATTGGTAAACGCAACGATAATACTAAAAACAAGCGGGATAATCGTAAACATAACCAAACCGAACGTCGGGAAAGCAAGCAATACCTTATGGTAATTTTTTCCCGTCAAATCCCGGATTGTATCTCGGTCCGTTACTTTTTTACCGATGGCATTCAAATTTTGCAGGTTGGCGCTGTCGCTGATCTGCGAACACCACAAAACAAAATAAACGACCATCAATATAATGGCAATAATCGAATTAAGTAAAATCAAAAAACTGTCATCATTAAACGACGACACTTCGATTCCCAAAACCGGATGAGTATAGGTAGCCTGAGCTACATACCCAAACGTTCCCAACTTGGCCAATGACGGCGCACCGATGGAAACGATGTAATAGATAAAGAAAATTTCATAAATCAAAACCAAAAAACCACGCAAATACGATTTTCTGGTAATTTGGCCAAACCCCATTATCAAGTACGATAAGCGGGTTTTCCAATCTCCGTCCACAAAAATATTGTATATACCTACCAGTAATCCTGCAATTTTTCTATAAATTCTAACGAAAAAATTCGGTATTTTCTTCGTGAAAAAAACACCAAACCAATGAGGGATCGCCGCAAAAAAAGCGATAAATTTATAGAAAACTCTCTTATACCCCGGGAGTGCAAGATATTCAATCGTTGTCATAAAATCACCTCTTTTTTTAAAATATATGGTACAGGCTCTCCTCCTGTACCATATATTATTTTAACCTTCCTAGCTCGATGCTTTTACAGTATCATTGAATGATTTACAAGCCGTAGCCAAATCTGCTTTGGTAATCGAACCATCGATCATACCGTTGATCAAGGTACCAGGTGCTGTCCAGAAATTGCCGGGTACAGCATCTTGCGGATGAGCGAATTCCAATTGAGCCGCTAAAACAACTTGATTTTCATCGGCTTTTACAGTCGCACTGTTCGCTACATTCTTATTACAAGGTCCGATACCGTTTTTCGTAAAACGTTCTAATTGACATTCTTCATTGGATAAGAATTTAGCCAATTCATGAGCGGCAACCAAACGATCGGTATCCATTTGAGAACGTTGCGGATTGACACCGAATAATTTACCACCTACGAAAGCACCCAAATTCTTCGTTTCTCCGTCAACGGTTACCGTCGGCATTACCGCACAACCATAATTAGAACCAAGTGCCGTTTTATAAGAAGCGATATCCCATGTACCGGCAATACAAGCAACGAAACCGGAATCTGCAGTCGGCGCAACCGTATCTTTTGACCAAGCCGGATGTTTTACGATATCGTAAATCGCACTGGCTGCTTTTTGACCTTTTTCACCGTCGAAATCAGCTGTAACACTGGTAACCGCACCGTCGGAATTGTACGTTACTTCGTAATCCGCACCGAACGTAAACATAGCGGCACCACCCCAGAATGCTTCCGGTAAGTTATATCCTACTTTCGCACCGATGGATTGCGCTTTATCCAAAAGACCCTGCATGGTTTTAACATCATCGGCCGTCAATCTGGATTTATCGTATTGAACGTAATACGTATTGTCGCCTGTCCAAGGATAGCCGTAGTAATCGCCGGCAAACTTAGCCATTGTCTGACCGAAACTATTGGTTTCGCTCGTAATATAAGAAGCATTTGCTCCTGTGATCTTAGCCAACGCACCTTTTCCGTATAAAACACCGATTTTATCCGATGCGAATTCGTATACATCCGGACCGGTTGTCCAGTCTGTGATTTCAGAATCCACTTTATCCGGACCGTGTTCTACGTATTCAATAACGTATTCGTTGGTGTCTCCTGCTTCCTTTCTGGCTTCTTTGAATTTTTCAAATAAGCTTTCGTTAAATTCTCTGTCCGAACCGGTACCGGAATAAACCAAGTGAATGGCATTTCCTTTCTTGTCCGTACAAGCGGCCATTCCCAACGCCAATGCGCCGATGGCCCCTAAAGCAAATAGTTTTTTCATTCTTCTTCCTCCTAATTTTTTATTTGCTTTATTCCTATTCTCCTTAAGAATAGATGTTTAGAAGCGTTCCTTTTAAAACTTTTCATCTTCTTTTAGAAAAGTCATATCGCTTTACTTCTTCATTTTCGCAAAATCCAAATGAAACAATTGTCGAATAAAAGCGCTTACTTCCATAAAAATAATCTTATTCAGTTTTTAAAATGAACTCTTCCTTGTTTGAATATATTATACTATAATTTACAAAATCTTACAATATTTTTGCAAAGAAATAAGCCGAATTGCAAATCAGATGATTTTTATAACGATAGTATAATCATTCTTTTCAATTTTTAAAATTGAATTTATATTAATCAGAATCCAAACGGTTCTGAATTAATAACAATTTGTTTATATATTGCTTTTGCCTGAAAATTTTTCATCGTTGAATGTTGATCGCAAGGCGGTGTTAAATTCGATTCGATAAAAATACTGTTCAACCCTAATAAATGAGCCGGTTTGACATCGCATTCATAATCGTTTCCGATCATCCATATTTCCTGATCGTTTAAACCGAATGTTTGAAGAGCTTGTTCGTAATAGTTCTTATTGGGCTTTTTTATACCATAGTCCGATGAAAGCGCGATACCGTTAAAAAAACGTTTGATTTTCAGTTTTTCCAACTCCGGCATCGTAAAAGATGCTTGCGCATTGGATAACACGTAAAGCGCGATGCCTTGTTTTTTAAGTTTTTTCAGCAACTTCAAAACACCCGGATATAGTCGAATATAACTCGTCGAAAGCCTGCGGAACAGCCAGCAAACTTTGCTTGCCTGTTTTTCATCGATGTCAAACAACGCCTGAAAAACCGGAAGGACATCGATCTCTTCTTTTTCTTCTTCCGCCAAACGGCAATATTTTTGATATATCTGTTTTAAATCGGTGGGATCATACGCTTTGATACGGCACATTTTTTTGGCAAAGCGTTGCCAGAACCGATTGCTTTCTTCATCGGTATGAATGTCGATCAACGTGCCGTATAAATCCCATAAGACCGCTTTTTCCACCGTTTCATCTCCCTTATAAAACGCTTACACAAAACAGGAAAGGCTATTCCCCACACCGTGTGCAGGGAATAGTCAAGGAAAGATTACTTCAAATGCCAAACCAAGGCATTGTAATCCAAAACAGAGCGATCGGATGAAAACTTCCCGCTTGCTTGCATATTGGCAACACATTTTCGATAATACATCGACGTGTCGTATTCGGCATTGGCTTTCAGTTTCGTTTCGATATACGACTTGAAATCCGCTAAAACCAAATAGTAGTCCGTCTGCAGCAAATGTTGGTAAATCGCCTGAAACATACCGCTGCCGTCATCGGAAAGCGTACCGTCTATCAAACTCTCAACCACTTTTTTCAGTTTCGGTTGTTCGTCCAAAACAGCACTCGGAACGTAATGTTGTTTTACTTGCTCCACTTCTTCGACCGTCAATCCGAAAATATAGTTGTTTTCAATACCGGCTTCTTCGGTAATTTCCACATTCGCGCCATCCAGTGTCCCGATGGTCGGCGTGCCGTTAATCATGAATTTCATATTTCCCGTACCGGACGCTTCCATACCTGCCATGGAAATCTGTTCGGATAAATCCGCCGCACAAACCAGTTTTTCGGCATAACTGACATTGTAATTGGAAACAAACACGACCCTCAACTTGTCGCCAACAAGCGGATCGCCGTTGACTTTATGAGCGATCGTATTGATCAGTTTGATAATCGCTTTGGCCATATAGTATCCCGGGGCACTCTTGGCTCCGAAAATAAAGGCCGTCGGTTTAAAATCCGGTAAGTTTCCGCTCTTGATCTCATTGTATAAATACAATATTCCAAGTGCATTGAGCAACTGTCTTTTATATTCATGGAGTCGTTTGATCTGAATGTCATACAAAAACTCCGTCGGTAAGAAAATCCCTTCTTGCTTTAAAATCGTTTCCTGCAGACGTTTTTTATTTTCCAATCTGATTTGCCTGAAACGCTTTAAAAAGACAGGATCGTCCACATAAGGTTTCATCAAATGAAGTTGCGATAGATCTTTGATCCAACCGTTTCCGATCCGATTGGTGATTTCTAAAGCCAACAACGGATTATTTAAGGCGAGCCAACGTCTCGGTGTCACACCGTTGGTGACATTCACAAACTTTTCCGGACAGATCGCATACCAATCTTTGAACGTTTCTTCTTTTAAAATGTTGGTATGAATTTGAGCCACCCCGTTGACATGACGGCATACGGCGATTGCCAAATCCGCCATATGGACCAAATTATCTTTGATAATAGCAACCGAAAACTCGTTTTGTTCCAAGTGATGTTGCAGTTGCTCGATTTGTTCGTACACATCCGGAATCAATTCTTTCAACTGAGCCACCGGCCATTTTTCAAGCGCTTCGGCTAAAATGGTATGGTTGGTAAAATTAAAAGAACGATGACAAATTTCAAAGGCTTCTTCAAACGAAAGTCCTTCTTGTTTCAAAAGCCGCATCAATTCGGGAATGGCCAACGTGGGGTGTGTATCGTTTAATTGGAAAATGAAATAATCCGGAAACGTATCCCACGGCAAGCCTTTTTGCCTAAACTTTTTCATAACATCCTGAATGGACGCGCTGACCATAAAATATTCTTGCCGAAGCCGTAAGGTTTTCCCTTTTTGTGTATTATCGTTCGGATAGAGGACCGCCGTAATCTCGGTTGCCTTATAATTGTTAAGGGCTGTCAACTGGCCTTCCATTTGATCGAAAAGCGCAAAATCAAACGACTCAATCGGCTCGCTTTGCCATAATCTTAACGTATTGACGGTCTTACTGTCATAACCGATCACCGGCATATCGTAAGGAACCGCCCGTACATCCATATCGGCAAAATGAACGATTTGCGCATCTTCCAAAACCCGTCTGCTAAACGGATCGCCCCATTTGAGCCAATCATCGGCTTCTTCATTTTGAAAGCCGTTGACAAAGGTTTGTTTGAATAGACCGAACCGATACCGCAACCCGTACCCATCTAACGGCAACCCACTCGTCGCCGCCGACTCTAAGAAACAAGCTGCCAACCGACCCAGTCCGCCGTTTCCGAGTGCCGCATCTTCGATTTCTTCAAACACATTGATATCCACATCAAACGAAGCCAAAGCCTCTTTGACTTGCTGCATCAAATTCAAATTCAACAAATTCGCATAAATCAACCGACCGATTAAAAATTCGGCCGATAAATAACCGCACCGCTTTTGATCGGCGTTTTTTGTTTTTTGCCAATCTTCTTCCACATGAAGCAGAATCGCTTTGGCCGTCGCATCGTATAATTGCCGAACGGAGGCTTCTTTTACCTCTTTCCCGCAAGAAGCTTTCAGCAACAGCGCAATTTCCTTTGCTAATTCCAAGGTTCAATCCCTCCTATATTTTTCAACATATCGACGAATCCGATCCGCCAAACGTCTGGACAACTGACGCTTTAAAACGCGGTAACTCCAGTTGTTCACGGAAACCGTCGACGGAAAATTCATTCTGGATGTGCCGTCTTGCGCCAATAAATCCTGCATCGGAATGATACAATAATCGGCTTTGGACGCAAATGCCAATTCCACGACCGTCTGCGTAATCATTCGATAACTGTACAAACGCGGCCGCACACCCGCCAAACGGCATTCTTCTTTTAATTGTTCCAAAAAGATTTTCAAAGCCGAAGGCGAAAGATCGAAAATAAACTGATACAACGGCAAATTGTCATGCGTTCCCGTATATACCACGAAATTCGTTCCGTAATTCGATGGTAAATGTTCGTTTTCTTTCGATCCGTCCAGCGCAAACTGTAAAATCTTCATTCCCGGATACGTCGTTTTTCGCATCAATTCCCGAACGCCCGCATCGATGAAACCCAAATCTTCGGCAACGATTTTCAACTCCGTTTTATCTTTGAAAAAATCGAATTTCGGTCCATCCAGCCAGCGACCGTTGCGCGCGGTCGTATCCTCAGCCGGAATCGCATAAAACCGATCGAATCCGCGAAAGTGATCGATCCGTAAAATATCAAACAGTTCAAACGCTCTAGACAATCGGTCCTGCCACCAAGCGTAACGGTCTTTTTTCATGTAATCCCAATCGTAAATCGGATTGCCCCACAACTGTCCGTCTTCCGTAAACGCATCGGGCGGACAACCGGCCACCAATTTTTTACGGTGATCGGCACTTAAGACAAACAACTCGGGATGTTTCCATACCTCGACACTGTCATAAGCGACATACAAAGGCATATCCCCCATGATTTCGATCTGTTTGATTTTGGCATATTGATGCAACGCATTCCATTGGTTTAAAAATTCAAATTGGGTCCAAAGCCAAAACAAATAGTCTTCACGATGTAAACTTACCACTTCTTCTTCCGTTTTTAAAGAATAGTTTCGGTAAGGTTCCTGCCAGCATTCCCAAGCCTGATAGTCATGCATGGCTTTCAGTGTCATAAAGACCGCGAAATCATGATATTTTTTCGAAGCGACAAAATCTAAAAAGGCTTGATCGGTTGCATCAAACCGTAAAAAAGCTTTCCGCAAAACCGGTACTTTATTTATAAACAGCAAATGGTAATCCACCCGATTGTCTTTTTTGGCAAAAGGGATATTCTGGTATTCTTTTTTTTGAAGCAGCCCTTTTTCCCTCAAAATATCCAAATCGATCAAATAGTAATTGAGGGCTGTGGAGGATACCGATTGATACGGTGAATCTCCGTAATTCGTCGGTACCAAAGGAAGCACTTGCCAAAGATGCAAGTTGGCACTGTAAAGCCAATCGACAAAATCAAAGGCGGCTTTCCCTAATGTTCCCACACCGTAAGCAGAGGGAAGACTGGTAATATGAAGTAAAACACCGGCTTGTCTTTTACAAAAACCCATAACTATTCTCCTAACAATCTATATTCATCTATTATCGTTACTATCCATTTGTCATTGTATCATGATTTTGATCCATTGCAAGCGTTTTTATTTGATTTGACCGAAACTTTCAAAACAAAGAATTTATTTTCGAAAAATTTTCGAAAACAAAGCGAAAAATATTGTTTTCAACGCTTAAAAACGGTACAATAACCTTGTGAGGTACCCTAACTATGAAAATCAAAGACATTGCTCAAGCCCTTCATTTATCGGTTTCGACCGTTTCGAAAGCCTTAAACGGCGCCTTCGATGTATCCAAAGAAACCAAAGAAATGGTTTTAGCCTATGCCAAAGAGCACGGCTACAAATTCAAAGACGAACGTCTGACCGTCAAATCCATGCGCAGACTGTGTGTTTTATACGACAATATCGAACCGACTTCCCAATCCAGTATCATTTTTCCACTGGCCATCGCCTTTTCCAAATATGCCAATGAAATGAACTTTGAGGTTATTCCCGCATCCATCGATGTCATTCATACGTCTTATGATGCGTTTATGAAAGAAAATAATTTCGATGGGGCATTTATTGCCGGTCTTAATTATCAAAGTCCGCTTTTAGAAGAACTGAAGCAGACAAAATTTCCGACCGTCCTTTACGATCACGTCTTAGAAGGAAACAAAATCGCAACCATCAACAACGAAAACATCAATACCATTTCCAAACTCGTCTGTCTTTTGCACGAACAAGGCCATCGAAATATCGGATTTATCCACGGAGATAAAAATTCGTTTGTCAGCAACGAACGCTTTGCCGGATACATCATCGGCCAAATGATGAACGAATTGAACTATTGTCCCCGTTACGTTTATTTCGGAGAATTCAACGAACAATCCGGTTTTAAAGCCGCTTCCTACTTCGCTCAAACGGATGTGACGGCCATTATTTGTTCGGCTGATATCATTGCTGTGGGACTGATCAAAGGATTGGAAAAAGAACACCTCTTTGTCCCGCAGGACATTTCCGTTACCGGCTATGACGATTTGGATATTGCCACCTATTTAAAACCCAGTTTGACGACCGTTCGTCAAGATATCGATTTGATCGGTGAAAAAGCCTTATCTTTACTGCTTTCGATGATGATGAACCGTTCTTCACAGCGTTTGGTCATCAACGGTGAAATCATCCAAAGAGAATCCACAGGACCGGCAAAAGAAAGACAATCCGATTAATCCGAAGATAAAAAAACATCATCAACTTCCGTCCATGATGTTTTTTCTTTTACCCGTTAAAACATTAACGCGATCTTTTTTTCAAAATCGCAAAGCACTGTTCAGATACCGAACAACGCCCGTCTTGAATATGAACATGCCCGATTTGATAAATCGGTTCGGCTTCTTCTTCCAACACAAAAGAGTTCGGTTCGAAAGACGGGTTGACAATCATCCAAAAATCACCGCGACGATACACAAATAATTTGGAATGATCATCGGCATGGACGATTTTTATGTTGTTGACGGCTTTTAAATCATCGTACTGATGACGCAAAGCGATCAAAGTTTGAATATGATAGTACATCGAATCTTTTTGAGTCAACGCTTCTTCGACCGTTTTTGCATTTTTTCGATCGTCGACCGGTAAATAAAGCGGTCCGTCGGTATCGGAAAAACCGAGGTTTTTGCCCTTGTTCCACTGCATCGGCGTCCGACTTCCGGTACGATGATAACCGCCTTCTTTGGTCGGTATCGGTAAATACCGCATCATGATTTCATCGCCGTAATATAAATACGGTACACCCGGCATTGTGAAAATAAAGCCGTAAATGATCTTTTGTTCCAATTCATCGAAAAAGTATGACGTCCGAATCATATCGTGATTATCCGTCAAAAAGCAAATATAGCCCAACTCTTTGGTCTTTTCATACCAATCCAAATATTCTTTTAAGAATTTAGTCGGTGTTTGCTTAGAATCGGTCTTAAAATAAGAACAATCGCTTGTGATTTCGTATGTATCGTAATCCAGATCCTGATCTCTTAACAAATGATGATAGCCGTTTCCGCCATCCCAGCCGTGATCCAAATAAAAATCCATATCGAATCCGCAGGCAAGCGCCCGGTCCGGTGTTCCCCATTCGGAAACAAAAGCGGCATTCGGATATTCTTCTCGAATGATCTTAAACATCCGTTTCCATACTTCCTGCGTTCCGCGTTCATCGACATCGTTTTTAACCAAACAAGCCGCCATATCGACTCTAAATCCGTCCACCCCTTTGGATAACCAGAAACGCATCACATCCAACATCGCTTCCTGTGTTTTTTTCGATGCTTCGGAATCGATTTTATGCTGCCACGGTTCCTTTACTTCGTAAAATCCGTAATTGAGGGACGGCTGACAGTTGAAAAAGGAAATCACGTATGTTCCGTTGCGTTCTTTTTCGCCGCCCACCGCCGTTAAATTGTTCGGTTTGTTAAAGGCTCCTTTGGTCCAAATATAGCGATCGCTGTACTGGTTTTTTTCCTGTTTGGATGAAGCCAAAAACCATTCATGTTCTTCACTGGTATGGCACGGTACCAAATCCAGTAACAGATGCATCTTGCGCCGATGCATTTCTTCGATCAGTCGGTATAAATCGTCGTTGGTTCCGTATCTTGGCGCTACTTTCAGATAATTTCTGACATCGTAGCCGGCATCTTTAAACGGCGAATCGAAACAAGGATTCATCCAGATCGCATTGCATCCCAACGAGCAAATATAATCCAATTTGGCAATAATGCCCGGGATATCGCCGATTCCATCCGCATTCGAATCATAGAAAGACTGCGGATAAATTTCGTAAAATACGGCATCGTTTAACCATTTTTGTGCTTTCATATAGTCTCCTTTTATTCTGTTGGTCTTTTTTGTTTTCATTTCAACTTCATTCTACCACGTTTTTTGGGGAAGTCAACGAAAAAATTGAAGGAGTTTTTATTTTTCAAAAGACAAAGAAAGACAAAAAAATCCCGTTTCCAATTTCGGAAACGGGCATTGTTTAAAAAGAGGATTCGGACTGTTCTTCCATCTTCAAATCACCGACTAAGCCATCAAATAAAGGCGCCAATCCTTCTTTGGCATCTTCATGATTGGGGCAAATCAAAACGGTTTGATCGTAATAAAAGGCCGCATAATAAACGTTTTCTCCCTGAATGCAAAAATCCGGCAGTTTTCGCAGCACCTCCTCATCCCAATCCAAAAATATCTCGAATCCGATAAATTTACGACATTTTTCAAGGGCTTTGTTGGAAGAAGGGCGGGCATTGTTTTGTTGTTCTTGGTTGAAATACTTCTCTTTGTTTTTAACCAAAACGACTTTATAAGCATGCTCTTTTTCCACTTTCAAATAACTTTGTCCGTAAGGCGTGTTTCGTTGCTGATAGCCCATTGCGGTCAACTTATTTTCGACGGAAGGATCAAATACGTATTTTTTCTGCGGATATTTTTTCGGTTTCATGCGGTAACGAAACGTTCTGGTCGAGGCAAACTGAATCGCAATGGTCATATAAATAAAATCAATGGCCAACAAGACAATCACGACATTGGTCCAAGCGCCTTTGGTCTGCGTCACCCCGACGATCAAACCGACGGCAAGTATAAAACTGATCAAGACACTGATCCATATGGTTCTGGTTTTAATTTTCATAACAATCTCCTATCTGAGCGGATCAATAGCCGTCAAATCGTAATAAATGGCTTCGGCATAATGATCGTATAATTTATAAAATTTCGGAACAGGCCGCCAATATTCCAACCGAACTTCTCGGTAATTGAAAATCAATACCTGATTGAACTGTGTTTTCGTATTGGTTCTTGCGACTTTGGCAATCGCTCTGGTTTGTTCGTTATCGTGTTGGAAAACCCATAAATGAATGACCGAATCGCCTTCTTCAATCCCTTTTTCTTTTAAAGCGTCTTTCAGTGTTTCGTATCGATACCGATCCACATCCACTCCGGTTTCCTCATCGATCAACACAATAATAAAAACGGTTTTTTTATAATTTCTGGCATAAACGTGCACCTTGTCTTCGTCTTTGATCAGCGTTTGACCGGCATAAACCAATGCATAAGAAAACGAATCATACGGTTTGGTATCGTAAAAGCCTAAACAACCAGTCGATTCTTTTTTTCTTTTCCATCTTTCAAACATCATTCATCCATCCATTCTAACGTTTATTATATCATGTTTCAAATAGAAAAAAAAGGATTCGAAGCCAATTCAAATCCCTTTTTAACGATCAAAACGCAATCCCATCCTCGGTCGTATGTTGTTGTAGCGAATTTTCTTTTACTTGAATGCAAATATAGAAGATAGAACAGTCCGAAGCGGCAAAAAACTGCCGTTTGGCCGAAGGAGCGATCCGAAGCCAATCTCCTTTTTGCAAACAAACGGTTTCTCCGTCGATGACCGCACGGCCTTTCCCCTCCAAAATACCGTAGATTTCTTCATTTTGCCGATGGGCATGAACAAACGGAACACCTTGTCCTTTTTCCAACCGATTCAAACTGACTTCCGCACCGGTAAGCGATAAGACATCATGCAAACAAACACGGGATTCTTCTGAAACGTGAACGGTTTGATAATTTTTCATAAAATCCTCCTTTTTCTTTTTATTATACGTTAAAATCTTTCAAGAAAAAAGTCTTTTTCGCTCAAAACAGAATTGCTTTTACAACGTAAATCCATTACAATAAAAACAAAAAGGAAGGAGAAAATCATGATTCCACCTTATCTTAAGTCCAAAGCGGTTTTTTATTTCATTGCCCCTTCATTTGGATGTACCACATCCCCTTATCAAGAACGGCTTACCAAAACCTGCGAAGAACTGCCCAAAAAAGGCCATACGATTCTATTGGGACCGAACTGTTTTTCAGCTCAAGGAAAATGTGCTTCCAATGATGCCGAAAAAAGGGCAAAAGAGTTTATGGATGCTTATCAAAGCCAAGCCGATGTGATTGTTTCGGTCGGCGGCGGCGAAATGGAAACGGAAATACTAGACTACATCGATTTTAAAACGATTCGAAAACTGCCTCCCAAATGGTTCGTCGGTTTTTCCGATAATACCCATTTGACCTTCACCTTGACAACCCTTGCCGATGTTGCGACGATCTACGGTCCTTGTGCCGGAAACTACCATTTCAAAACGTTCTCCTACGATGTCAAAGATGCCTACGACATGCTTTACGGTAAACTGGATTTCGAAGGCTACCCTTTTTATGAATCCGTTCCCGATCGAACCGATCCTTTAGCCGATTACAAGTTGGATACGAAAAAAGTCATTGTCCCGTTTCAATACAGCGCTCCCTTTTCGGGATGCCTCATCGGCGGCAATCTGGACTGCTTGGTACAATTGGTCGGAACACCGTTTGATCAAATGAAAGCCTATCAACGAAAACATCCCGAAGGATTGATTTTTTATTTCGAAGCCTGCGATCTATCCGTCGTCGGCATCAAACGGGCTTTACTCCAGTTGAAACGAGCCGGTTGGTTTACGAACGTCAATGGATTTTTATCCGGACGGCCGCTTTGTATGGATCAGGAATTTTTAGGTATTACCGATCAAAATGCCGTCACCGATGTTTTAAAAGATTTGAATGTTCCGATTCTGCTCAATGTTGATTTAGGCCATCTAAGTCCTTCTATGCCGATGAAAAACGGAGTCGAAGCGATGGTTTGTTTGGAACAAGGAAATATTAAAATTCACTATAAAGCATAAAAAAACCTTTTTGACAGAAATTCTGCCAAAAAGGTTTTTATTTCATCTTTAGTCGTTGTTGCATCTGTTCTAAAGATTCCGTTGCGCTTGAAAAATGCGGCCAAGCATCGATCCCATCGTCTTTTTTTCTGGGAATAATATGAAAATGCAAGTGAAAAACCGACTGTTGGGCCGATGAACCGCTGGCATTTAAAATATTGACGCCGTCGTATCCGCAATCATTCACGTAATGGTTGGCAATCTTCCGAACAACTCCGATCAAATGCTTTAACGTTTCATCATCCACATCCAACACATTTTCCGCATGTTTTTTCGGAATAACAAGTGTATGCCCATCGACATCTTGCGCAATATCTAAAAAGGCATACGTTTGTTCGTCTTCGTAAATGGGATAACTGCTTATTTCGTGATTGGCGATCTTGCAAAAAATACAATCCATACCGTTTCCTCCTGTTCTTAAGGTCAAAAACTCTCCTAAATAAACACCTTATCTTTATCGTGTCATAATTTGTCCGCTTTGTCAAGAATATAAGATCAAATACGTTGTAATTCGTCACGAATAAGCGAATAGATACTTCCATTCAGTACACGAAAGTATTGTGTTTTCTCCTTCGATTGAATCGAATGCCCGTCTATTATATATTGACCGCTTTCAAAATACAAAATAATCTGATAAGCATAAGCCGTTTTTTCATTGAAAAAATATCTTGGAACCACCGTTTTTTGAACGATCTCTTCTATCAAGTTCTTATCTTCTTTAACATCGAAGACAACCGTCTGATCCAGTTGCACGATTTCAAATCGCTCTATATCCGAAATATCCTCGTGAATGTAGGATGCTATTGATCGTGGAAAATAAAATCCTACCGATACAAGAAAGAAAAGCCCAATCAAACAAAAAACAGATGCCAAAACATAAATCAACCGTTTTCGTCCCGTCGATTCGAACGTTTTATTATTTTCTTTTTCCTTCATCCGATCACCCTCTTTTGTTTTAATTATAGCATAAAAATATTTTTTGTGGTTTTTTTGTGAAAATAAATTAATTTTTATTTATTTTCACAAAAAATCGTAGTTTAGTTATCCTAATTTATCTTTTCCGCAAAGCCGAATTTTGTTTTTTTAAAACTCGCAGAATAAAAAAAGACCCTGTCTAATGGTTCATCCATCCGACATGGGGTCTGATTATTATATAATGGTGTGTTTGAAAAATTTACCGAAGATTCGTTTGATCGGGGATACCGTCATAAAAGCCATCGGATCGGTTTTACGAACGATTTCCGCTACTTTTTGAAGTTCATAAGAAGAAATGATCATAAAAACATCCGCTTTCTTTTCCTTCGTATAAGCCCCTTTCACATCCAAAATCGTACAACCGCGATGAATTCCCACAATCAAAGCATCGGCGATTTGATCCGGATGCAGCGAAATAATATCGATTCGCAAATAGTTGTATGCTGTGTGAATTTTATCAATCGCCAAATTGGAAACGATGATAAATACAAACGTGTATAGCGTAATCGTCCAAGATCGTTCAATCAAACCGCCCGCAATCACGGCCAGCAAAATATTGACGATCGTGGAAAAAAATCCGATCGATATATTTTTGCGTAACGCCAACGCTTGTCCGATGATGTCCATTCCTCCGGTTGACGTTCCGTATCGTAAAGCCACGCCAATCGAACAACCGCAGAAAAGACCGCCGATCACCGATAAAAAGAAACGATCTTGTGCCGTAAAACCAAAATCGATTTTTAAAAAATCCCAGTCCAACAGCCAAAACGATTGGACTAATACGGATAAAATACTGAACAACACGAAGCGGGGCGATACGGTTTTGGCACCGTAAATACAAAGCGGCACATTCAACACCAACGTAAAAACACCGACGGGAATCGTCATTCCGATCATGGAAAAAGACCGATTCAATATTTGGCTCAACCCAGTCAACCCGATGGAAATCAAATTGGCCGGTTCCAAAAACCACAACACGGCAAGCGAATGAACCGTCGCCGTTACCAGTACAATGAAAACAAGAAAGAGATCTTTTAAATGTTTTTGCCTTTTCATTAACGAACAATATCTCCGGGTGCCATTTTTTCCACATTCAACAACTCAAGGGCCGTATCGGTCTCATCGGATGCACAAAGCAACATTCCGTGGGATTCGATTCCCCTTAATGCAATCGGTTTTAAGTTTTTAACCACAACGACTTTTTTTCCAATCAAGTCCTGCGGATGATAAAACTTGGCAATGCCCGATACGATCGTCCGAATTTCCGTTTGAATATCCACTTTGAAAACCAGTAATTTATCGGCCTTCGGATGTTTTTCCGCCGAAACGATTTGACCGACAACCAACTCCAACCGATCAAAGTCATCGATCGAAATCAACGGTTTGCCCGGCTTTTCTTCTTGTTTTGCTTCTTTGGCAAGTACGATATCCAAGACATCTTTTTGAACATCCAACCGTTTAAACAGCACAACGGCTTCTTTCAAATGATATTCTTTTTGTGCACCGTAAGTCAAATCCGAAAACGATGTTTGCGTCGTATTCAACTGCTTGAAAACCGATGCCGATGTTCTGGGCATGATCGGTTCTAATAAAACGGCACTGATCCGAATCGCTTCAAAAAGATGGTATAAGACACTCATTAAAGAATCGTGTGCCGCTTCGTCTTTAGCCAAAACCCACGGTTTGCTGTCGTCGATATATTTATTCGACGCTCTAAGAAGACGCATCACGCATTCGGTTGCATCGGCGACTTTAAACGCATCCATCGCTTTCATATAATCCTCTACCGTTTGTTCCATCAGTTTTTCCAGTTCCGAATCCAGCGCAGAAGACGGTTTTAAACCGATTGTTCCGTCAAAATATTTCTTTCCCATCGCCATACTCCGGTTGAGCAAATTGCCGTATGTATTGGCCAAATCCGAATTGGATTTTTCACAAACCAGTTCATACGTAATATTGCCGTCCGAAGCAAACGGAATTTCATGCAATACATAATAACGAACGGCATCCACCCCGAACAATTGAACCAAATCGTCGGTATCGATCACATTCCCTTTGGATTTCGACATTTTATTGTGATTCATCAATACCCACGGATGTCCGAAAATCTGATGTGGTAACGGTAAATCAAGGGCCATCAAAATGATCGGCCAATAGATGGTATGAAATCTTAAAATATCTTTTCCGATCAAATGCATATCCGCCGGCCAGTATTTGACAAACAAATCGTCGCATGGACCGTTGCAGTGATAACCGATGCCCGTTATATAGTTGAGCAACGCATCGATCCATACGTAAGTAACGTGTTTGGGATCAAACGAAACCGGAATCCCCCAAGTATAGGATGTTCTGGACACACACAAATCGGGTAATGGCGTAGCCAAAAAATTATGGAGCATTTCGTTTTTACGCGATTCCGGTTGAATAAAATCCGGATGCGTATGGATATAATCGATCAGACGTTGTTGATACGGAGCCAGTTTTAAAAAGTACGCTTCTTCTTTCATCAACTGTACTTTCGCACCGCAATCAGGACAACAACCGTCGACCAAATCTTTGGCGGTAAAAAAAGATTCGCAATCCACACAGTAGTTTCCCTCGTAAGAACCTTTGTAAATATCGCCTTTGCGATACAACTTTTCGAATACTTGAGCGACTTCTTTGATATGATCCGGATCGGTCGTACGAATAAAACGATCGTAACAAACGTCGACCAACGCATAAATCCGCTTGATTTCATCCGAAATCCTATCCACATGCTGTTTGGGTGTCATGTTGTTTTTTTCGGCTTTCATCTGAATTTTTTGTCCGTGTTCATCCGTTCCCGTCTGAAAATAAACATCAAACCCTTTTTTGCGTTTATACCGCACAATCGCATCGGCCAAAATCGCCTCGTAAACATTGCCGATATGCGGTTTGGAAGACGTATAGGCAATCGCCGTTGTCAGGTAAAATTTTTCTGCCACCAATAACACTCCTTTATCTTTCGATTCTTTTTTTATTATACTATATTTTAAAACATTTTTCACATATTTTCTAAATTAATGTTTTTTTATTAAAAAAGCCCTCTTACACGATGTAAGAGAGCCAAATGATCAGGCTACTTCCAATCGATTCAATTTTCCAATACCGACTTTAAACAACAACCAAGCAATCAGCACGGCTAAAACAAACGTCCATGCCAATGTAATCAAAAATGCCAACAACGGATTCACAAAACTCAGTCCGATCACACTGAACGCAAACACGATGGTATATAAAAAATCCAGCAGCATCGTAACAACCACGCTTCTTGAATTTTTAACGGCTTCGTTTTCGTTTTTCCAGTTCAACTTCGGAAAACAAAGATTGATCAACAAACCCAAACAATTCATCGAAAACAAATAAACTTGCGGTAAAACAACCAAAAAGATAATGTTTTCCACTGTTGGCGGAACAACGATCAGCCCCAGCAGCGATCCAATCAACAACAAAACACCGACGGTCAATTGAGTCAAGCAGATTTTGCTCAATAAATACGTCCGATAAGAAACCGGCAGTGTTTTCATAACCCAAACGGTTTTTCCTTCCATGCTGATGGCACAGGAAGAAGGCGTTGCAAGCCCGCAGCACCAACAAACAATCACGATCATGATCGGGGCTAAAATAAATGCCCCTTCCGTATTTTTCAATTCCCGAAGACTGAGTGCCATCACAACGCTGCAGATGATCGCCACAAGGCCGGAAGTAATCGTATTCAATAAATACATTCTGGAATTGAAATAACGTTTCAAATCCAATAAAAACACACTTTTGAAAATACCGCGCTGTTGTAATGTTTTACGAACGTATTTGCGATGCGGTTTGGAAGCCGTGAGACAATCGTGAAAATAATCGTAAAACAACGATACGAAAACAATCATCGCCGCCATAAAAACAAGATTGGCTCCGACATAGACGATCCAATCGACAAACGGGATCGAAATGGCTTCAAACACCAGCAAAAGCGGACTGAAATAAGACAATAATTTAAAAGAAAAAATCAATTGTTGCGGATCGATTTGATCGTTTGCATCCGTTTGATTGAGTATAAACGAAAAATAAAACACAAACCCTAAAAAAACTAGGTAAAAAAGGATCGTCAGAATGTTTCCGAACCGGAACCGATCGGTTAACAGTCCGAAGACAACGCCCACAAGACTGGCAATCAAAATCGCAACAACCGGCGTCAGCAATATCAAAAGCAGGCCTCCGACAACAAACAAAAGTTGTTGGGTATAAAAAACATACAACGCAACACAAGGCAACAGAATAATCGCACTGTAAAGCAGTTCCACCAAATAAATACTGACCAGTTTGACGGCGATAATCGTCGGTTTGGAAATCGGAAGGCTGGCCAGTAAATCGTAATCCGAAGCCCCGAACAAAGTCGTTTTTGTATTCATAACCGTCGTCGATATATTCAAGATTGAAGCAAACCCCGCAAAAGCGAAAACAATCAACCGCATATCCAAATTCAACTCAATAGCCATTTGCATAAACACAAAACTGCAAAAGCCGCTGAAGACAAGACCTAAGAGAACAACCAGCAACAGTAAGGTCAAAAAGGGGATGGCCTTTTTCTTTTCTTTCTTGCTGCGGCCGAAACGAAAGGTTTGAAGAATCTGAACCTTTAGAAGAGGAAGAATATTATTCATCGAATAACTCCAAGAATACATTTTCCAACGAAGAATCCCCTTTTACTTCTTCTGTCAATCCGGCACTGATGATTTTTCCTTCTTTGATGATCGCGATTTTATTGCACAGTTTTTCAACGACCTCAAGCACATGGGAAGAAAAGAAAACCATCGTTCCTTGTTGACACAACTCCCTCATGATTTCCTTTAAATCATAAGAAGCCTTCGGATCCAATCCCACAAACGGTTCATCCAAAATCAATAATTTCGGTTCGTGAACCAATGAGGCAATCAAAACGATCTTCTGCTTCATTCCGTGCGAATATCCCTTAATCGGATCGTTCAGTCGTTCTTCGATCCCGAACATCTTCGCATATCGGGCAATCCGTTCGTTGCGTTCTTCTTTAACCCCGTACACATCGCAAATAAACCGAATGTAATCGATTCCCGACAGTTGTTCGTAAATATCGGGATTATCGGGAACATAGGCGATCTTCTTTTTACAAGCCAGCGGATCTTTTAAAATGGAAACGCCATCTAGTAAAATATCACCTTCTTCAAACGGATGAATTCCTGTAATGCATTTGATCATCGTCGATTTTCCGGCTCCGTTCGGCCCGATAAAACCGTAAATATCCCCGTCCTCGATCGTCAAATTGATCGAATCGATCGCTTTAACCTGCGCATTGCGGTAGGTTTTCGACACATTTTTAATTTCCAGCATTTATAACATCTCCTTAAGTTCTTATTATAAATCAAACCAGTCCAATCGTCAATTTATTAAAAATTTACTTCGTTTCCGATTTCAAGATCGTTTCGGCGATCAAAGACGGTATTTTTTCACACTCCGCACAAGAAAGTGAGGCGATCGCCACCCTCAAACAGTTTTCAAGCGGGATCACATGAATCTTTTGCAAAACCAAACGCTCATACACTTCTTGTGGATGCAAACAGGGAATGGTTATGAAAAAACCGCACGAAAAAGGAAGCGTAGTTAAATTTGCTTTTCGACATCCCGAAAGAAACAGTTGGGCCCGTTTGGCAAGCAATTGTCTAGATAACGCCAGTTCCTGCGTAAAGAATTGACAAAGATCGGGTTCCAACACGATTTTTCGAACCAAGTTCATTCCCAACTGACTGGTCGTCGACCATTTGGCCCGACTGGAAAACTGATTGGCTTTTCGAAACGCCTCAATTGCTTCTAAATCTTTGGAAAGAGCAATCTGCGCCCCCACTCTTAATCCGTATAATCCCATCGTCTTAGAGGCACTGAAAGCCAAAACCGTTAAAACGGAAGAACAAAGTTCACTCAGCAAAGCCAAATTATTTCTGGTAAACGCCATCCCTTTTTCTTCATAGTCGATATACGCCATATCCCATAACAAAATAAACGGCGTACCATCGGCACTGACTTCATTGATTTTTTCAATCAGTTTCTGCCACTCTTCTTTTTCCATCGAATAGCCGGTCGGATTATGACAAGGATCGTTGATTACCAAAAAAATCCGTTTTTGTTTTTGTTTGACGATATCCATCTTCAAAAACAAATCGGTCAAATCAAATCGGCCGTTTTGAAACAGGCGGTACGTTTGGTAAGAAGCGAAATTTTCATAGGCAAACTGCTTGTAGTTCCCCCACATATATTCGGGAAGCAAGACCGTATCTTCTTCGTTCAAATAATTGGTAAACGTATTGGAAATCGCTCCGCTGCCGCCGGGTGTTGCCATAACGGCACAGGAAAAATGCGATAATAAAAAATCGTATTGATCCTGAAATACCCAGCGTTTGACCGCTTCATGGTAATCCACACTTCCGGCAGTCGAAGCATACGCATATTTTTCAGTCGGCGTCAGCGACTGAAGCGCTCGCTCAACACTTTGAAACGTAAACAGCGTTCCGTCTTCATTATAAAGCATTCCGATCGTCGCATCAATTACCTCGGGATCGTTTTGTTTGTGTGCTTTGGCCAGATTGCCCAGTGTAATAATCGTACTTTTATCTTCTTTGTTTTGACTGTGTTTCGCCAGTAAATTCATGAAAATCCTCTCCTTTTTTCTATTGTAAACAAGGAATAAAAAAAAGACAAGCCACTCGACTTGTCTTTTTTACTTTTTTATTCAACGGAAATGACTTTTTTACCCGTTTGGTCTTCTGCTTTTCCGACCGTAATGGTTAAAATACCGTCTGTCAATTTGGCTTTGACATTCTGTTCATCTGCTTTTTCCAAATAATAACTTCTGGAATAAGAATAACTACTGCGTTCCTTACGAATGTAGCGTTCGTTTTTCTTTTCTTCGTGTTCTTCTTCCTGATGAACCGCCAAGGTTAAATACTGATTATTGAAATGTAAATCAATATTTTTCTTATCGACACCCGGTAAATCCACTTTCAAAACATAATCCTTATCATTTTCGATGATATCGGTTTTTAAAGCCTTACTGGAGAAAAACGAATCCATGAAGATATTTTGGAATTCATCCATTAAATTCATACTTTTTTTATCGTCGTTCTTTTTAACAAAATACATACATTTCACTCCAATCTTATTTTATGCATCCTTGGTTGTTTTATTCGATCGTAATCAATTTCTTTTGCTTTTCTTCCGGTGCTTTGGTACGGATCGTTACGATCAGCAATCCGTTTTCCAATTTGGCCGAAATGGATTCTTCGTCGATTTCGCCAAAGGAAATGCTTCTTTTCAAGTTCATGACATCTCGTTCGTTGATCAAATATTTCGCTTTCGGATCTTTGGTTCTGGAAGCCTCGATCGTCAAAATACCGTCTTCAAACGCAATTTTAACATCTTCCTTGTTTACACCGGGCAGTTCAGCTGTAACCACATAGCCGTTTGGAACTTCCACTAAATCCAAAGGAAAATTCCTATAACCGCCTTTTCCGTAAAACATATCCGCCAAATCATCAAATACTCTATCTAAATTATACATCTCGTTCATCCTTTCTCGTTGGCACTCTATTGTTCTATCTGCCAACTACACTTATAGTATATCACTTTTTTTGGCAATGTCAACACTTAAGTGCCAATTTTTTTAATTTTTTTATCGTAAAAAAAAACAGGCACTTGTTTTCTAGTGCCTGTTGATCCATTTATTTTATCAATTGTTGCCACTCTTCTTCGGAATAAACAGCAATCCCAGCTTTTATCAAAACGGCAGCGGTCCTACCGGTTCCTTTTTGGAGCGTATTGGTAAACGTACCATCATAAATACAGTGGCTACCGCAAGCCGGTGAATTCTCTTTCAACAACGCGCGGCCAATCCGATACTTTCGGCATAATTCCAAAGCCAAACGAGCGCCCTTTTCATAATTAGCCGTCACATCGATGCTATCAATATTATAAACGAAAGGCCCGTTTATTTCCGCCGGCTTGCGCGGAATCGAAAGACCGCCCGCCACCTCCGGACAAAACGGAATCAACCGGTAAGTTTCCGAAAGTCGTTCCAAAAAAGGATGCCGTTTGTTTTTTTGATCGTAGCGAACGTTTTTACCGCACAGACAAGCCGAAATCAAAAGGGGTTCTTTCATTCAAACAATTCCTCGATTTGAATTGTCTGCATCCGGTCCGGTCCAACCGAAAAAATCGCCACTTTGGTTTTGGTCAATTCTTCGATCTTAGATAGATAAGCCTTGGCTTCTTTCGGCAATTCATCAAACGACCGTACCGTTGAAATATCTTCTTGAAAACCCGGCATTTCCAAATAAAGCGGTCGAACGCGTTCGTATTCGGATACCGTCGAGGGAACCGTATCCATTTTCTTGCCGTCCAGTTCATAAGCATAACAAAGTTTTAAACAGTCCACGCCGGAAAGAACATCCAGCAACATCACGGAAAGGTGCGTGATCCCGGAAACCCGTCTGGCATAATTTAAGGCCACACAATCCAAATAACCGACCCGACGGGGACGCTTGGTAACCGTTCCGTATTCATGTCCTCGATCTCGAATATAGGAAGCCAGTTCGCCTTCGATTTCCGTCGGGAAAGGGCCTTCCCCTACTCGAGTCGTATAGGCTTTGCAGATGCCCAAAACATTTTTGATTGCCTGAGGAGAAATACCGCAGTTTAAAGGAACCGACGAAGCCGTCGGACTGGATGAGGTCACATAAGGATACGTTCCGTGATCCAAACACAACATTACACCTTGGGCGCCTTCAAACAAAATATTGGATTTTTTTTCAAGTTCTTGTTCCAACAAATACGATGTATCGCAGAAAAACGGTTTGATTTCTTCGGCATACGCACTATATTCTTTGTAAATCGTATCCAAATCAAACGTCGGCAACCCCAACATTTTCAATTCCATATTTTTGATCGGCAAAGTTTCCTTTAAAACGGCTTTAAACACTTCCGGCTGAATCAAGTCCCCTATCCGAATGCCGATTCGGTTGGCTTTGTCGGCATAACAAGGTCCGATTCCGCGTTTGGTTGTTCCGATCTTTTTATCTTTTTTAAACGCTTCATACGCGCCGTCTAAAACCTCATGGTAAGGCATAACCACATGGGCGCGGCTTGAAATATACAACCGGTAATCAACGATTCCTCTTTGATTCAATCCGTGCAGTTCCTCCAACAACTGTTTGGGATGGATAACCATTCCGCCGGCCATCACATTTTTGATGGACGGATTGAATATCCCGGAAGGAATACTCCTCAAAGCAAATTTTTGACCATCGAAGAAAATGGTATGCCCGGCATTATTCCCACCTTGATGCCGCACCACCACATCGGCTTTTTGTGCCAAATAATCCGTTATTTTTCCTTTTCCTTCATCGCCCCACTGCGAACCGACAATAACCAATGTACTCATACTATCTCCGCTTTCCTTATATTTTTTATTTTCCCAAACAAAACTTTGTGAATAAAGCCGTAATCAATTCATCCGGACTGGTTTGTCCCGTAATTTCGCCCAACGCATCAAAAGCGCTCTTAACATCAATTTCAATCAAATCCACATCCATGCCGCTTTCTGTGGCTTCAATGGCCTGTTTCAATGATAAAAAGGCTTTTTCCATCAACAAAATTTGCCGATCGTTGGAAAGATAGGCATCTTTTTCCACTGAAAAAGTATTCATTTCCGTCATCTCGTAAATTTTTTCAATCAAAGCATCTAAACCGGTTTTCTTTTCGGCCGAAAGAAAAACCAAGTCATCCATCTGCCATACCGGCGGTAAATCGCATTTATTGGCAATCAAGATCCGTTTTTTAAATTTTGTTTTTTCAAGTAAACTGTAATCTTCTTCTTCCAACGGTTTGGAAACATCTAGTACCAATAAAACCAAATCCGCTTGTTCGATCGCCTGTGTACTTCTTTTAATCCCGATTCGTTCAACTTCGTCTTTGCTTTGACGAATACCGGCCGTATCAATCAAATGCAACGTGATATTCCCAATCGTAAGGCTTCCCTCCACAAAATCTCTGGTCGTTCCGGCAACCGAAGAAACGATGGCCTTATCTTCATCCAACAACAAATTGAGCAAACTGGATTTTCCGACATTGGGTTTTCCGACCAAAGCCGTTTGGATGCCGTGAATGACCAATTTGGAAATCTTAGAAGCCGAAAGAATGGTTTCCATTTGTTTTTGAAGGCCCAAAAGATGTGGTAACAGTTCTTTTTTCGTGATCGTAGGATTGTCCTCGTATTCCGGATAATCGATGTTAACTTCAATTTTAGCCAACACATCCAACAACTGATTTCTCAAATCGGCAATCAAATGGCTTGTTTTTTTCAATAAAGAAGACTGCGCACTTTGAAGCGCCCAATCGTTTTCGGCACTGATAATGTCCATGATCGCTTCGGCTTGCGTCAAATCCAATCGACCGTTTAAAAAGGCCCGTTTGGAAAATTCACCGGGTTCGGCCAACCGAAACCCGTTTTTAAGCAGCAACCGCAAAATTTTACGAGTAACGAAAACACCGCCGTGACAATTGATTTCGACCGCATTTTCACCGTCAAACGAAGTCGGTTGTTTAAAAACATTACACAACACTTCATCGACAATTTGATTTTGATCCAGAATATAGCCGTGATGAATGGTATGCGACGGCACTTTCGTCAATTTTTTCCCTTTGAAAAGACGTTCCACCAAAACAATGGCATCCGGTCCGCTGCAACGAATGATCGAAATCGCTCCCGTACCGTAGGGAGTGGCAATGGCACATATATTTTCAACCATACTGATCCCTCTAATACTTCTTGATGTAATAAAGATAAACAAAAAGATAAACCAACAGCAAAAAAACCAAAACGGATAACAACGTATAAAACATAAACCGATTGATAAATCCAGCCGTAATCAAAGCGATCCCACCGGCATAAATCAAAATCTTCATGGTCAGCGCATTGGTCTTCAACTTAATGTAGTTGAGTCGTTCGTCTTGTTTTTTAACCAAAACCGTATCCAAATAGTCCGCTTGTTTCAACAGACGAATATACACCGTGATTTTAAATAAAATGTAGCCTTCCAATACTGCGAAAATGAAATATCGAAGCACAACCAAATCTTTATAAACGACCAACTGATCCTGAAAAAAAGGCAATTCGAAAAACACCAACAATAATATCGGAAGAACGGTCGATAAACTCATAACGATCAACTTGATCTTTGAAATCTTTTTTAAATGTTCTTTACTCTCCATGTTCCCACTCCTCTAAAATGAATATTTCTTCAACCGGCACATCGAATACTTTGGCCATCTTCAGCGCAAGAGGCAAAGAAGCAATATATTTTCCCTGTTCAATCGAAATAATCGTTTGACGAGTGACACCGATTTTTTTGGCAAGTTCTTCTTGCGTCAATTTCATATGCTTTCTTAATGCGTAAACATAATTTTTCATTTTGGGCACTCCTCCTTTACGATTTTTTTATTCGTATCCATTATAATCGAAAACTGTCGTGATTTCTAGTGGTTTCCAACCAGAACCTCAGGTTTTTAAATCCTATTTTTTATCTTTTGTTTTTATCCGCAATCGCCCTTGCATTTGTTTAAAAGAAAACATATTGTAACGATAGAGTGTGGATAATCATGATGCCCTATAATTTCGAATACCATGTCCGTTTGGACCAATCGCATATCCTTCCCAACATCTTAAAAGGAGCTCAAACCGGCGTCATTTCTCAGTTTATTTCCGATATCATCATCTCTTTATTGTTTTTTAATGAAAAAATCGTCATTGAAGATATTCAAATCAGCGAAGTTCCTTCTTATTACGCTTCCGTCGCCAGCGGAATGATGGCCGGCTTTTTATCCATTTTCGTCGATCCGATCGCATTAATCGCTTTTACCACGATCACCTACCGCGTTGTATTTGAAATCACAGACAATCTCATTCGAGAAGACCCTGTCAATTTTAAACCCGTTGAAACGGTATTCGACGTTTGCCTGACGATCCTTTTGGTCGTTTTATTCGATCCCGTAGCCCGGCACCAATACTTACGCTTTGCCCAAAAAAGAGCATTGATCGAACCGACTTTAAAACGAGAAGACAGAACCTTGACTTCCACCATTTTCTTTACGGTTTTATTCAGTACGTATTCGTTTTTAAAACTGGCTTCCCAAAACGAAGAAAACTGTCCGTAAAAAGATAAGAGATCAAAGAAACGCCCAAAACGCGGCTTCCCGATTGTTCTAATTGCACGATCGGATTTACTTGACAATATGTGCCGTGATAATTGTATAACTGTACGAATTAATCGTAATTTTAATATTTTCAACTTCGCAATACCAATTTTTACCTTGCTTGTATCGATAGCAGTTTTTATCCAACACCTTATCTTTGCAATATGCAACTACATCTACTGTATCTATGTTTAGATTTCTTCTAATTCTATCCATGCCCATTTGTGTTGTATGAATTTTATCAATATTATCAAGTAATACTTTTTTATCTTCCATTTTTTTCTAAACCTCCGATTTACCGATCTGTTTCTATCATTCTATCACAATTCTAAAAGTTGGGAAATAGGTGGTTTTCCGAAGATGAAAACATCAACGGCAAGATTGATCCTTTTTTAATCAAAAATGAAGGTTTAGTGTCTACATTGCAACGATAAAAAACAGAGAGATACCTACTTTTAAAAGTAATGACCTCTCTGTTTAAGTTGTTTGTCAACCGTTCGGTTTATTTGTTTTCAAAACTTTCTTATCGGCATTCATCTTAGCAAACACCTCTTGTTTCAATTGATTCCAACCGATTTAGATTTTATTTTTTCTCTTCACAATAATCATATGTCGTACTTGCTGCAAATTTCAGAAGGCGTCTTTAGCAACAACAAAAACATCGGCAACATGCCGCAGAAAATCATCGCCGCATACAGTCCAAGACCACCCAAAACCGTTAGTAGACTGCTTTTCATCAAAAATGTTATTCCGAATGTATCGTTGATAAAGCGAACCAGACAATGATATCCTAAAAAAGCGATGAAATATCCGATCAATGTCGTACAGGTCGTCAAAATAAGGACATCCAATAAAAATTTGCGATTCATCTGCAAGCGAGAAGCGCCTAACGAACGATAAATGCCGATCGAATAAATATCCGCAATCATTTTGCTTCGCATAATCAAATAAATGAAAACGGCACTGACGACCGCCAACACGATAAATAAGGTTCTGAATACCGCTGCGGTTGCCGTTTTATAGCGGTTTTGAATTCGAATCCCCGCTGTATATGTATCATAAACCGAATAATTATTTTCCTGAAAAAGTCGTTCGGCTAAAGAAGGATTGACAACATGAAAAATAAACATGTAATAATCCGAACACAACAGCGATGCCGTCAACGTACCGATCACTTTTCCTTTTAAAAAAGCCGCACCGGTAATTCGTCCGACAACCGTTCGACCGCCTATAACCCAATTCAATCCGTATTCACTGTAAACGGAAACGAGTATTTCATTATCGTTTTCGATGTCTCTTCCCTCAACGATTCTATAATACGAATCGGCATCACTGATATAAGAAGGATCAATCTCGTTATACAAACCGGAAAAATACACGTTACGGTTGAGGATATACATCTGTTCTGTTTCAAAAAGATAGTCATAACTTCCGACCACTTGATACGTTGTCCCATCCAACTCTATATAAAAATCGCTACCGAGATCCGTCAATTCATCCCATTTTTCTTGCCACACCAATACCTCCGGCTCTGCGGCATCGCAATCGACATCCCGACCGTCGACGATTCGGTATAAGTTTTCTTCGGCTTTGGCATAGCGTAAATCGTAGTCCTCCTTCAAAACGTAATCCGGATTTCCTTGTTGTTTGTTCATGATCTTGCAGTAAGCATTTAATGTTGTGTAAACATAATGATTATCCTTTTCGGTAATCCCGCAAATCGTATATGAATTCGATTCGATTTGAACGGTTTGTCCCAACATTTGATGAACATCCAACTTATGATCGGATTCTTGGATGATTCGATCGACGTCGGTTCTGCTCATGCAAATCTCAGAATCGTTTTGCGGGGCCCTTCCTATCCCCAGATCAACGAAATCCTCTTGAAAAGGAATACAATAGGCAAAAGAAGAGTAACGAAGTTCATTGTGATACGTGAATTTCTTGGAAAAAGAAAACCATACATTGATCGGGCATAGCACATTATCAATCGCGTTTTCTTCATATGCCGTCAAAATCATTTCGTTGGTTCTTCGGCCGTATTCTTTCTCATCGACCAGCGTCGAATAATTGCGGTTGTATTCTAAAGAAGAGGTATCCATAACCGAAGCGTTAATCAAGGAGATAACGGAAATAGCACAAACAAATCCGATGCATCCAAGCGCAACGTACAGCAATTTCACTCTGCGTTTGACATTTCTAAAGTTCGAAAAAGCCATTTTCAAGGCATTCCAAAACCGTTTGAAAAAATGACTGGAATCTTTTAAATCCCGATACCATGACGTATCGTAATTGAACTCGTCGATTTCTTCTTTTACAAAAACTTGATAATGATCATCGACTATTTTCAAATTCGAATTGTCAACCAGCTTGATTGGTTGATTCGATTGGATATAAATCGTTTTGTTTTTGATGATGATATCCAAATCCACACCCAAATCAGGAGAATCTTCCCGATAAACGTTAATTTTCCCAATCGGTGTTTGCACCCAATCCAAGCGCATATCTTTTAAATAGGCGACGTTTCCCACATCGGTCTTCAATGTGGTTTCTTCTTTCATCTCTTCTTTTTTGACGATTTTTCCATCCTGAATTTCAAATAAAAAGTCCGAATAAAAACGAGCGATGCTTTGTTCATGAGTTACCATTAAAACCAACGCGTCTTTGGAAATCTTTTTTAAGATATTCATTACTTCTATCGTGTTTCTGCTATCCAAATTTCCCGTCGGTTCATCGGCAATGATAATTTTGCAGTTTTTGACCAACGCTCTGGCAATGCCGACTCTTTGTTGTTGCCCGCCGGATAACGCATAGGCTTTTTTCTTACGGAATTTATACATTCCCACAGCCTTTAACGTATATTCGATTCTGCGATCGGCTTCTTCTGAATCCGTGACGCCGATAATATCCAATGCGATTTTCAAATTATCATAAACCGTTTCATCTAGCAGCAAGTTATAATTTTGAAACACATACCCGATGTGTTTGGAACGAAAAGCGTCCATTTGCCGCATGCTGTACTTAGAGAAAGTCTTCTCATCGTACTGGATACTGCCGCTTGCTTTATCTAGTCCGCCTAAGACATTCAATAAGGTCGTTTTGCCGCTACCAGAATGGCCTAAAAAAGAAACAAACCCACAGGAAGGAAGTTCGATCGACGTTTCGTTAATGACATGGATTTCGTTGTTTTTGCCTTTATTGTAATACTTATTCAATCGATTGACCTTAATCATTTCGAGCCACCTCTCCCTTTATAGACGTACTGACGGTAAAACGAAACAGTCGTCGGTTAAACCGTCTGGATATCAAATAAGAAAACAGCAACATCAATACAAAATAAAGAATCATAAAGCCAAGCGAATTGTAATACAGCAACGAATGCACGCTGTTAACAAAAAGCGATACAATATAAATTCCGATCACCGCCAAAACACTGGATATAAAACCGGTGATCAATATTTCGAAATGAACGATCTTCGCCATTTGCTTTTTAACCAGTCCCAACGAACGCATAATGGTATAGTCCTTGTTTTTCGACGAATAAACTCTTGAAAGAATAACATAAGAAATAAACGTCAGTGCCAGCATAGCAACCATCGATACCAAAAAACTCATGATGAAAGCTAAATAACTGGCAGAAAGCCTGACGTATCCCGATTTAGACGGTTGAAAATACGAATAACCGGCTTTTTTAATCGTTTCAATAGCCGAATCGACCGAATCGGCATAAACGGTAAGTTCGTACGTTTCTTCCAACTTAGGAAATTCGACGATATGAAATTCAACCAGTTTTGACTTGGATTCTTTATATTCTATTTTAAATGTCGGGTTGATTTCATATAGCCCACCCCAAAACAGTTTAAAATCGGGCCATTCTTCATCAAGCGGGCCGGAATAAATCAAGGTGTTTTCCGTATATTCCGTTTTGGAGGCCGGATAAATCACGCTGGTTATTTCTTCGTCGTTTGCATACCGAACCGTAAGATCTTCAAGGTAAAAATCCAAATACTTTTCCGCCATACTCAAATACGTAACGCAAAGCGGATAAACAAGGTCTGCCGAGATTGCATAGCCGCATAACGTCAATTCTTGAGAAAGTTGCGAAACGGTTACGGTTTCGCCAATACTTTCTTTGAGTTGATAAGACATGCTAGCCATTTGTGTGGGAAGAACAATAAAGGCATCTTGTTCGGAAGAAACGGCCTTTCCGTTAAAATCGCTTAAATCGGTTGGCATATACATCGAAAGCGTCGCATTGATATAAAATAACGATGAACTGAGATAGACTACTTCGTCTTCATAAAACGCATTTTCATAACAACTTCCTTTTATATCGTTTAATTTCGTCCGATCCAAAGCGCTATGATCGGACGAATAGACGATCAACCGATTCGAAAGTGTGTTGGCAAATCCATCATAAGGATTATACTTGGCTTGTTCGCTGGCTTCGACACAAGACAAATAAAGAAACAAGGCTATTAAAGATAAAATCAGAAATACCAGCAAGGAAAACAGATTTTTTTTAGGCGTGCTTTTGATATTCTGTAAGGCTATTTTCAGTAAAGTGCGACTCTTTATTTTTCCAACCGTCAAATCCATTTTCTCGCAACCGTCATCTTCAACGGTTTCTTTTTTTACATCTTCGATGATTTCTCCGTCATTCAACCGGATCATCCGACTGGCAATCGATTCCACTTGCTCATAATTATGGGTAACAATCAAAACCAACCGATCGGAAGCCACTTCTTTGATCAGACGGATGATTTCTTCTCCGGTTTTAGAATCCAAATTTCCCGTCGGTTCATCACAGGCCAAAATTTTACAGTCGGAGGCAAGGGCTCTGGCAATGACACAGCGCTGTTTTTCTCCGCCGGAAAGTTTGATTCCTCTGTGTTTGATTCGTTTGGTCAAATTTACCTGCTTGATCAATTCCAATGCACGTTTCTTTGCTTGTTTATGATCCATTCCTTTAATCAGCAACGGTAACATGACATTTTCCAAAACGGTATACGAATCGATGATGTTATAGGTTTGATAAATAAAAGAAACATTTTTCTTTCGATAAACATCCATATCGTTTTGATTAAAGTAAGAAGTTTCGTTGCCGTCAAATAGCATTTCCCCTTCTTCATACGTATCCACACCGCAAATCACATTTAAAAGAGTCGATTTTCCACTGCCGCTTTCACCCACAATGGCGACGATTTCACCTTTGGAAAGCGTGAGATTAATATTTCGTAATCCTAATGTAACTACACCGTTGTTGTTGTAGTATTTACTTACGTTTTTTAATTCAATCATAACATCATCTCCTCGATTCTTATTTCGTCCAACCCTTCTTTTCGTTTCTTTTTATCTATTATATCATATTTTAACTACCAAATCTTCCTATTCAATCCTCTACATATGTTTTCTTTTGTAGAATTACAAATGCATTACAACTAAATAAAAAAGCGGAGATAGCCTCATTATGTGTTATAATAAAGTATCAAGTTTTATTAAAAACACAAATACGGTTTTTATTTCTTTTTTATACTTTTCAGTATTCTAAGAACAAATGTCCTTTTTTGTTGTTTTTTCGGTACAAAATATTCTAAAAGTAAAAGTTTTTTCAAAAAATCAATTCAGGAGAAAATATAATATGAATTTAAAAGAAATTTTTAAATGTTCTTACGCTGATTTATTAAAATAAAAATTTAAAAAAAGAATTAAACTGTTCTTATGATAAACTATTAGGAGATGATGAGCAATGATATATTTTCTAGCCGGAATTAATCCCGAACCTATTTATCCAACAGCCCCAGAAGCAACAATCACTTTAAACATGACCGGATTTATCATTTGTTGTTTTTTATTAATTTTATTTTTTTTAATTATGTTAATTTCTATAATCGCATTAATTAGAGAAAATAACAAACTATATAAACAACTGGATAAAATTTATCAAAAATTTAATATTAATAATAATGAAAAATAATATTTTCGTTTAATCCTCTTTTGCATTAAATTCACAAATTAAAACACCGTATTATGGTATAGTCAAATTGTATAATCTTTTGAAAACTTATTTTTAAAGGAGAATACATAATGAATAACATTTTAAACACAAATATTACAATTGAGGATATTTTATCATTAGCAGTAAAAAAGAAAGATATTAAATCAATGAAACTCAATGCTTTTACAAATTTATTTTTAAAAGTTATTGAACCAACAACTAGACCTGATAGCATTATTTATTACAAAGAAAATTTAAAATTAATTTTTGATTTTTTTATCTTAAACAATGTCTTTGAAACTAAGGATATAAACCAAGACATCATCGATAAATATGTAAGATTCTCAATCTCTAGAAATAATAAACCTGCGACTATAAATAAACGTATCGGAATTCTTACAACTTCTTTAAATCGATTAAGCGAATTAAATATAATCGATAAACCATTTTACAAATATAAAAGAATTAAAGAAACTCCAACAAAAATTGAACCTATTAAACTTGAAGATTTAAAAACCATTTTAAATCAAATTGAGAATATGAAATTATCTCATCAACTTATGATATACTTATTAATTGGAACAGGTATTAGAAGAAATGAACTAGTAAATATCAAAATTTCAAATATTAATTTTAAAACAAAATCTATTTATCTCGAATTCACTAAAAGCGGTAAACCTCGATATTGTTATTTCAATGATAAAATAGAACAACTTATTTTAAAACAAATTGAAAATAATAGATCTATTAAAAATCCTTATTTATTTGCTTTAGGGGACGGACACATCAGTAAGCAAAGTGTAACATCAATGCTTTTCAAATTAAAGAAAGATTTAAACATTGATGTATTAAGTAGTCATAAATTTAGACATCTATATGCCACACAACTTCTAAAAAACGGAGCAGATATATTTACTGTTAAAGAACTTTTAGGACATGCTAATTTAAAAATGACTCAACGATATTTAGATTTTACAAATGAAGAAATTAAAGAAAATAATTTTAAGTATAATCCCTTAAATAACCTTTAATTTTCGAATCATGTCAAACCTATGACCATATTCGAAAATTAAATAAAAACAAAAAAATAGGTTGACTTCACAAATCTAAATTTACCTTGTAAAATCAACCTATTTTCCAATATTTTTAAAAATCGACACCAATCAATTTTTAAATTCGAATATGGCAGGACTAGCTGGATTCGAACCAGCGCGTGAGGGAGTCAAAGTCCCTTGCCTTACCGCTTGGCTATAGTCCTATCAAAAGACTCAAAGCGAGTCCTTTTTTATTTTACTTGATTTATATCGTTTTTGCAAGTATTTTTTTATTTTTTCAAACTGTCTTTATACAAGCAAACCAACTCATCGGCTTTTTGAACAAATTCCGTCAGTTGATCCCAATTCTCCAATTTGGCTCCTGCCGCCTTTGCATGTCCGCCACCTTGATATTGTTCGGCCAGTTTGTTGATAACTGGTCCTCTTGAACGCAACCGAATTCGGATTTCGTTTTCGGGATACTCCATGAATAATGCCCAAACCGGACATCCTTCAATGGTTGAAATCGTCGAAACCTGAGCCGCGGCATCCTCATCACTGACACCAAAACCGTTGACGACATCCCGTGTCAAACAAATATAAGCAAAGCCGTTTTCACTCATCTTGAAATTGGAAAGGACATACCCCTTTAATTTCAATGTATTCAAATCTTCGGTGGATAGCTGATTATCAATGTAAGCCAAATCGACACCAAAACGCATCAAAACCGCCGCACATTCAAATGTTTTGGCTGTTACACTGTCGAATTTAAACCGACCGGTATCGGTACAAATTCCAACATAAAGCGCCATAGCGGCTTCTTTGGGCATCATCCAGCGATCTTGATTGGCCAAATACAATTCAACAATCAACTGACAACAAGCTGGGGCGGTCGTATCCACATACTGATAATCGCCGTAATCTTCAATCGGAATATGATGATCGATTTTAATTGTGTAATCGGCTTTGGTGTAGCGCTGATCGGACAACCGTTCGGCGGTCGCACAATCCAAACAGATACAAAGTGCTCCTTCGAATACATCATCTAAAACCAATTCGGGACATCCGAGAAAAGAAACATATTCGCTGGTTTGTCCGGTTACGTAAATATTTTTCTGCGGATAATTGGCTTTCAATAAATGGTATAACCCATACTGACTACCGATACAATCGCCGTCTGGACGAGTGTGTCCGTGTAAAATAATAGTTTGGTGGGCTTCAATTTGTTTTATAATCTCTTGCATTTTTCTATCTCCTTTTCTTAAATGGTTGGCCATACTCGACGAATAACTTCGATGGCACCCGGTGTATCTTTCGTATAAAAATCCTTTTTACCTTTTCCCGAACAGCGGTTGTTTCCGATCACATATACTTTTTCGTTGAACCAATCGCTGTCTTTTAAAATCGTCGAATGATTGCTGCCGATCACATCGACCCCGTTTCCATCCGAATAAACCGTAATATTTCCGTTAAACGACTGGAATTGCAACGTATTTTCATTGTAAAGCGACGTTACATAAATTTGATCGGTATAGCGGGCTACTCTTGTAATCATCTCTTGGGTCGGGAAAACATTATTGTAATTGGCCGTATATTCGCTTCCGCCGGCACAACAACAAACACAGACGATTTCCGGTGTGATTTTCTGCAACAGACAATCGTTGGATGAGGTTTTAGAACCGTGATGCCCGGCCTTAAACAAGGCAACATGCGGCAATGTTTTTTCCGAGGACGATCCGTCGTAATAAGCGGCCATGGCCTCTTCTCCTTCTTTTTCCAAATCGCCTGTAAACATAAAGTGCTGATCAAAATAGGATAACATCACACAGACCGAATAATTGTTTTCATCGGAAGTTGTTGTAAAATAAAATTGGTTCCATAAAATATCCAAGTAAATCTCATCTGTGATTTGAAAGCGTCTTTTAGCACCGTTTTCGTTATTCCAACATTCCTCAGCCGTGTAATGATTGGTTCCGTTTGTTTCCAACATCGAAACCGCAGCGGTGAAATCGCGATAAATCGCTGTCGTTTTATTGCTTCTTGAGGCCGTGATGATCGTATCGACTTGATACTGATACAAAATTCCGGTTTGAGTGGATCCGGATTTGTTCCCGACAAAAGCCGCAATGTGATCTTGATCTCCGTGGGTTGCAATAACGTATTCGAGCGTATCATCTTCAAGATAGCGATCCAAATATTTTTTAATGACGGGTGCGCTGTCTTTCCTCGATCCGGCATCAATTAAAATATCGACATCCCCGGCTTTGATATACGTACAATCCCCCGTATATTCATTTCCCAATTCCAAAAAGTGAATTTTTAAATCCGCATCTTCAAAGACGACCGTTTGTTTGGGTGTATCCGGAGAAAAAAAGCGTTCTTTTATAAAGAAAAAGCCCAAAATACAAACAATCAGCAATACCACCAAAACAAAACCCTTTACGCCAAATCTTTTTTTCAATCCGGCTGTCTTCTTTTTAGTCATTCGACTGACATAAAGTTGGGCTTCTTTTTCCGATGAAAAAACTTTACTGGCACGTTTGGCATTGTCTTTATAAACCGCATATTTTCCCTTTTTGTTTTTTCTCACTTCATACACCTATAATCACCTCTTTTGATTATACCATGAATCCATTCAAAATAAAAGAAACCGCTCCGGTTTCTTTATAAAGATCAATCAAAGATTTTTTGGTATGAAACCGATGGCAAATACTTGCACCTTTTCTCATTGATTTTAACGTTCCAAAATAAAATCATAATCGTAAAAGTCATGAATCCGCTCGTTTGTCTGTCGTTTAAAAAGTTTTCCCTCTTTCGAATAAAATACCGAATTATTTTCAACCCGTTCTATAAAAAATCGCCTTGCGATAACCTCAACAACAATCTTTTTGATATTTGCAAACAGGCAGAAGATATGTTTATTCGTTGTAAAAGAAATGGATGAGCAACTCAAGTTATCAACTCAATCCCGACAAATTTTACACACTTGATAATAAACTGCAAGTTGAGGAAAAGATACTTGTGGAATAGTGGTTTATGCTTTCAGCATGTCCTCATAAATAACGAGGGTTACGTTGCCCATCTCGTTTGCTTTGTCAATACAGCCTTTGGTAAAGCCAGTTTTTGCAAAGAGATAAAAATGCGTCTTCTTGTAGTTGAATAAGGAGCTGCGTTCGATAAGTTTTTCCAGCACACCAAGATCCACCTTTTCGTTTGTCCATTTACACTCGGCGAATAGGCCAGTATCTTTAGCCGCTCCCATAATATCGATTTCCTCTTGAGATTTCGTTTTTGGGTTTGCTCCCCACCAACGGCCGAGATCGGTGAAATTCACCGCACACTTGCCCTCAAGAAGCAATTTCCAAAGATACTGTTTGCAAATATCCTCGAAAATGCCACCCATATAAGAAGAAAGTTCGAAAGCGATGCGGTTATATGCCAAATCAATGGCGCCTCTTGAAATAGTGGGGATGTTTTCCGACACAAAGCGATACCAAAAGCGGAACATATGATCCTCAATAGAGTAGATCGTCTTACGAGTGGATTTTTCACCGTAAGGTGATTCTTTTTTAACAATACCAAGCGTAATCAAATTTTTGATATAGGTAGCACATACACTTGTGTCTTCGTCTATTTTATTAGATATTTCATTCATTTTGGACGAACCGGTGGCAATAGCAGTAATCACCGCATTATAAATAGCAGGTTCACGCACCTCTTGCTTTAAAAGGTTACTTGGTTCTTCAAATATAAACGATGACGGATTCAAGAGCGTATTTTTTATATTTTGTTCAATGGAAAGGGTATCATCAAACTGCATCAGATATTGAGGTGTTCCGCCCACAATACCATAAGCCAAAGCCTTATCCTCGTCGGAGAAATTTTTAAAATAACGGCAAGCCTCTAAAAATTCAAAGGGTTTAATTTTGAACTGTGCCGTTCTTCTTCCATAAAGGGGTGCCTTATATGCCAAAACGTGATCTTCCATATAGGACATAGAACTACCGCAAAGAATTAAAAACAACTTTGATGTGTCTTTGTTTTTATCAATTAGAAACTGAAGTGTGGAAGCAAAACTTTTGGAAGCACGGGCGACATAAGGGTATTCGTCAATGACAAACACAATTCTTTTTATCTTGGCAAGTTCAAAAATGTGTTCAAGAGCCATCTGAAAATTATTAAAGGATACGCCCATTGCAACTCCTGTATTATATTCCATAATACTTCTTGAAAAGTTATCAAGATTTTGTTTTTCGTTGGTTTCAACTCCGGTAAAGAAAATATTATCTTTATCCTTCACAAATTCGTTAATGAGGGCGGTTTTTCCCACGCGGCGGCGACCGTAAATAACGGCAAACTCGAATTTGTCGGAACTATAAAGCCGATTTAATGTATTAAGCTCGTTTTCTCTTCCAATGAACATAGTGTACCTCCCTATAAAAAAATAAGTGTTTTACGATTTACTAAATTATACTTCACAAACAAGCAATAGTCAATAACCGTTTAAAAATTTACTCATTTATGATTTACTAATGCTTAAAATACTATAAAAACAACTAAATAAATTCAATCCACTGTTCAATACAAAGTAGACCCCATGATTAAAATAAGAAGGTAGATTTCTTTAAAACCCAAGACATAAAAGTCATCGATTCCATATCTGGTACAAATAAAAACGGAAATATTACCTCTAAATTGTCTTTGTGATTCTATCTTATATGTGATAAACTACTATCATCATTTGATCATCTCCGTATTAAATTATTTTGGTTGTCCGCCTTAATGATTCGGATATGCTTTTTTTACAACACAGGAAGATAGATCTACGCTCATACGTGTAACGTATGGTTTTTATTTCGTTTTCCTACATAATAAAAAAAACACCGCTTATTCAATAAGCCGTGTTTTCATACTTGTTTTTACTTAATAACAATGGACGTAATATGCGGATTGGCACCGTTCCACCAATATAAATATCCTTCAACCGTCACTTCATCGCCAACCGAAAGTGTCTGTACCGTTTGATGAACCGCCGTTTCCGAACCCGTCAAATACGCCTCAACGCAACAAGCCAATTCGGTTGTGCCGTCCGAAATCGTAAAATATAAATCATCGGTCGGAGTTGAGCCTTTATACCCGAACGCGTTGGAAGAATCTACAACCACATTTTGATCGGTTGTTTCGTATTCTACGACCGTTAAAGTCGCTTTGAAATAAGAATTTTGATATTGTTCTAAGGAAGTCAATTTGTTTGATACGTCAATCGGGGTGGTATTCATCGTTTTATCCCCCGCATCAATCACTTCGACTTTGGTAATATCGTCGCCCATGATTTCATGTTCACCGGCATAAACCGTCTTGGCGGATGCTTCGATATGAACGTACGTTCCGATTTTGTAAACATTGTTGTTTTCGTCTTCCGTACAAGCCATATTGTAAACAAAATAACCTTCTCCGGACGTTTCCGTCAATAAATAAAGCGTTACCTGATCGTTCCACCAGCTTTGTTTTGCGGCAATAAATCCTTCGATGGTTACTTCATCACCGGTTTCCGCTTCCATGAATTGTTCGTACGTCATCGCTTGTTTCAATTTCGATTGATTCGAACAAGACCCCAATGAAAATAATCCGAATAATACTGCAATTACACCCAGTAATTTTTTCATTTTATACTCCTTTTAATGTTTTAATTTAACTACATCTTCATTATAAAGAATTTCTTATGCAGAAACAATCTTTCTAAAAGATGTAAACGTTTTATCTGCGGCAATTATTCATGGCCGTTTTAAAAAGGGCATACACGTCAATCTCTTTTTTCTTAGACTGACTGGCCGAATCGATGATCCGTCCGACTTGTTTTCTGACATCGGCCGAACCGACAAAGGCCGGCGTCGTAAAGGTTTTGTCTTTGTATTCCATGACATTTAAAATAGCCGCTTTTTGTACGTCGTAAATATCTTCTGAATTCAAAAACGCCTGAAATTCCGTTGACTCGATGGCCTTCGTCGTAACAGGCGAATACCCTTCTGTTTGAGCATAGGAAATTTGCACTTCATTGGTCAACAGATATTGCATAAACAACCAAGAAGCCAAAACTTCCTGCGGATCTTCTTTGTTAAACAGACACAAAGACGGTCCTTGGGAAATCACTTGCGGATTTGTTTTGTCCACTTGCGGGATCGTCGTCACCAATACCTCAAAGTCTTCACCGGTTTGCGCGGTATGTCCGAGTGGAGAAGAAGGTCCCATCCAAGTCGAACCGGCACTGGAATCGATTCCGAAAATACATTCTCCTTTATTGAATTTATCGCCCGGATAAATTCCGGTCATCGCTTTGGTCACATAAAGTCCTTCTTTATACAGTTCGTTTAAGTTTTGCACCATTGCTCGGTTATCGGCATTATTGAACAGCAAATCGCCTTCATCCGTCGTAAAATCATACCCGTTTTGATACGCCAGTTCGATAAAGAAATTATCCGAAGACTGATAAATAAGCGGAATCATCGTCGGATCATCGACCAAAGCCTGTCGGCAAATCGACCAAATTTCATCCCACGTAAAAATATTGTCTTCGGGAATGGGAATTTGATGTTCCGTCAGATACGTTTTATTGACATAAAGACATTCGGTAGAACGCATAAACGGAAGTGTGTAAAGATGCGTCTTTCCGTCATAGGCGTTACGAATATAACCTTCCTCTAAATACTGTGTTACAAATTCATCTTTTAAAGGTGCCTCAAATCGAACATCTGCTCCGCCAAGCCCGTATTTAGGATGATCGATCAGTTGTTCCAATTCGACAATCAAATTCGGGCTTTCCAGATAAGCCGCCACGTGATCGGGATAGGCAATCGCTACATTGGGGGTAGTTTTCGTTCCGATATTCAGTAAAATCGTCGCATATAAATCCGGATAGGAAGTATAGTGAACAATTTCCACGTCGATATTCGGATAAAGGGCCTCAAAATCGGCAATCGCATCATCATAGATCTGTCGTTGTGTCGGATTGCTGTCGTTTTTAGCCCAAAAAGTAAGATGATACGTTCTGGAAAGATCCAACTCCTCGGGTAAAATAAATTCCGTTAACGATTTGCCACCGTGACAGGAAGCAAACAATAAAACCGTTAATCCCCATAAAAAAGCCATTACAATTCTTTTTTTCATCGTTCTTACCCCTTTAGTCCGCTGCGGGAAACACCGCTCATAATCTGCTTACGGAAAACCAAAAACAACAACAGAAGCGGAATGGAAACAAGTACCACCGCGGCCATCATCGCGGGAATATTTTCTCTTCCGAACCCGGAATTACGCAATTCCTGAATTCCGTTGCTGATTAAGAAATATTCTTCTTTGGTCGTTACCAGTCTGGGCCAAATATAAGAATTCCAGCATTCGATGAATTTTAAAATAACGATCGTTATAATCGTCGGTTTGGAAAGCGGAACCAATACTTTCCAAAGATATTTCATATCGGTCGTTCCGTCCAGTTTCGATGCATAATACGTTTGATCGGGAACCTGCTGAAAATTTTGTCGCAGCAAATAGATGTAAAAAACGGAAATAACCGACGGAAAGATCAATCCCACAAATGTATTTCGCAAATTCAAATTCACAACCGTCGCATAATTGGTAATCGTAAACAATTCCATCGGAATCATCATGGTTGCCAAATACAACGTGAAAACCACTTCTTTGCCTTTAAAATGCAGGCGTGCAAACGCAAACGCGGCGAAAATACAAACGACAACCATTAAAGCCGTTGTTGCCGTAGCATAAATCAATGTGTTCAGCATATATTTTCCCAGTTGCACACTCGTCCAAGCCGTCACATAATTTTCGGTCGTCACATGACTGGGGATAAAATTCGGCACTGTTTCGCTGGTATAATCCGCCAATGTTTTGAAAGAAGATAAAATCATCCAATAAAACGGAAATAAAACCGTAATAGCGGCAAGCGATAAAAACAAATATAAGAAGATATACTGCACACTGGTTTTGATTCGATCTTTTTTTTCGATATTCGAAACAGACCGATGATTCATAGTCCCTTGCATCGTATCCCTCCTAGGCATAATAATTGACTTTTTTCTTACTGATCAGCAAATTGACGGCTGTAATCGCCATGATGATTGCAAATAAGACAATGGCCGCGGCCGCCGCTCTGGAAGGATATCCTCCTGTTTCCGCATACAAATAGTCGTAAACACAACCGACAATCGTATTCATTCCGTAAAAATTCAAATCTTCTCCGTAAATACCGACGGCATTGCTGTATTCTTTAAATGCCCCGATAAAACCGGTAATCACCAAATAGGAAATCATCGGGGAAATCATCGGAATGGTTATTTTGAAAAACCGTCTGGTTTTCGATGCCCCGTCGACTTTACCGGCATCGTAAAGTTCCGGTTTAACCGATTGCAGTGCCCCGATGAAAACCAAGATTTTAAACGGCATGACATTCCATATAATGTAGGTACAAAGAACAAACATTTTACTGAAATAAGACCCGTTCAGCCAATCGATTGCCTCAATCCCGAACCAAGAAAGAATGGTATTCATCACACCGATGGTATCCGGTGTCAAATCAAACATAACCATGAATACCAAACCGACGGCCAACGCATTGGTCACATACGGCAAGAAAAAGATTGTTTGAAAAATTTTTTTAAGCGGTCGAATGGCATTGAGCGCCGCCGCAATCAGCAACGCGATGATCGTCGAAAGCGGAACGGTAATGATGACGATCAAAAACGTATTTTTAAGCGCCTCGATAAACCGGTAATCACTGAAAATAAACCGGTAATTATCCAATCCGATCCCCGTATAGATCTGCGTCGTAAATTTAAAGTTTTCCTCAAAAGAATAAATAATGACATCAATAAGCGGATAAAACATGAACGCACCTAAGAAAAACAAAGAAGGCAACAAATACAACCATGCTTTCCACTGGTTTTTCATTACCATTATCTCAACCTACTTTCCGTTTCACGGTTGAATAAGAATACTTTGTTCGGCTTTAAGTTGAACCGAATCACTCCGCTCATCGGTACTTTCGTATCCGCATCCACAATCGTTCGGATCGTCGGTTTCTCACATGCCGCATTCTTCGATATAATCGATATGTCTCTTCCCATGACTTCCAGTTGTTGTACTTCACAACTCATCACACCGTCTTCCGCTACGATAAAGCCTTCCGGTCGGATTCCTACATACACTTCCTGATCCTCATGTTCCGTTTCCAAAACCGCTTCGTTGTTTACATATACTTTATGATCTTTGATTTCCCCTAAAAACGTATTGATCGGCGGTGTTCCCAAAAACTTCGCCACAAATAAATTCGCCGGATCATCATATACTTTCTGCGGCTCATCCACTTGCTGTACTACTCCTAACTTCATCACCACGATCATATCCGATATACTCATCGCTTCTTCCTGATCGTGCGTTACGAAGATTGTCGTTACACCCGTCTCCCGTTGAATCCGTTTGATTTCTTCTCTGGTCTGTAACCGCAACCGCGCATCCAAGTTCGACAGCGGTTCATCCAACAACAACACATTCGGCTGTTTTACCATCGCCCGCGCGATCGCCACCCGTTGTTGTTGTCCGCCTGACAACTCACTCGGTTTCCGGTCCAACAAGTTATCGATCTGCACTAATTTGGCCGCTTCCATAACCCGTATTTCCGCTTCTTTTTTACTTACTTTCATATTCGTAAGCGGAAACATGATATTTCCTTTTACCGTCATATGCGGGTACAACGCATAATTTTGGAATACCAGTCCGATTCCTCTTTTTTCAGGTGCCAACTGGGTTACGTCTTCGTCTTCAAAATAAATCTTCCCAGACGTCGGTTGTTGAAGTCCGCTGATCATATATAGCGTCGTCGACTTCCCGCAGCCCGACGGCCCCAACAATCCTACCAACTTCCCATCCGGTATCTCAATATCCAAATGATCGACCGCACGTACTTCCGTCTTCGTCTTATTGTTCGTAAAGACTTTCGTTAATTCCTTTAATACTATCTTCATTTTGTTACCCCCTTTGAAGCAAAACCTGAAAATTCTTTTCACTACTTTCATTTTATCAAATTAAGGCCTTTTTTTCAATTCTTACCAAAAAAAAGGCACAAGAATAATCCATTATCCTTGCGTCTTTTTTATTTCAAGAAACATACCATTTGCCATCTACATAAAACGATCGATCATCGGCAAAATAGCCTATATTCGTCAACGAATCATGACTACACGTCACTTGATAAACCGTCTTTTCGTCGATGATCGCTCCGTTCCAATTACAACTTAAAATACCTTTTTCCGTTTCCGTTTGATTTCTCATATGATAAAGAACGACGTTTTCAAACCCCGATGACGTCATCGGTTGTCGATAAACATACTTTATAAAATAGCATAAATAAAGCATATTGAGCCGACTTTGAATGCTTTCTTCGTTGTTTTCATCGAATAGATCAACCGACATTCCGTTTGATTCTTTTCGTAACGTATAAAACAACCTAGACGAATAAGAATTTTGAGTCCGACTGTAAATACCAATGATAAACTGATTTTTAACGGAAATATCCGTCAGCAACATATCCATCCCAAAGGAAAGAATATACTCCATTTGCCGTTCTTCCAATCCAATGAAATGAAGATGATCGGGACCGTCCCTCAAATCACCGTACGAGGAGAAAACATCCTCTTCGAAAATTAAATTACCCGCCTCAAGGGATAAAGACAAATTGCTGACATCGATAATCAGTACCTCCGGTACGACAACGTAAGCAAAATTCAAACTGCGATCCTCAAATGTAATCGTCTGATCGGTTACAGAAGGCAAAATCAAACGCAAAGAGTATTCATCATATGTTGTTTGGTTGATGGTGTAGCATCCTTTTTCAAAAACAACATCTTCAATCGTTTCTAAATACGCTCCGCTTGCGGCACTATAGACAGCCACATCCTCTGTAAAAGAAACATTATCCCACCACTGGTCGCCCCAAATGCTTTCATGAATAGACTGAAAACAGTATTCACCGAATGTCGGAATGTAATAATTCGAAAAATCAAATACAACAACCAACTGATTCAACGAACTGCAGACCGCCTCATCATAGCACATAAAAGACAGAATTCCTTTTTCGATCAAATTGTTGTGATACTCGACTGCTTCGTTTTGATTTCCGGGAAACACTTGCCCCAGTGAAACATTTCCGTTTGAATCGATTTGAAGATTCAACCCACAATCTTTCAGTTCGGCTTGTTGTTCTTTTAAAATTTCCTCGTCTGGTTTTTCACCTGAAGTCGTATCCCGGTTGAATTCAATGGAAGTTGTTCCGGAAAAAGCCAAGCGCTGTGCCGCTAAAAGCGGAAAACAGAATACCAAACACAACAATCCGATCAAAAGAGGCAAAAGGCCTATTTTAATTCCTGTTTTCAATGGGCTTTCCTCCTTTTCTTATAAAAAACGAGTCGTCTTTCCTTTCTTCCTTGATGTAGCCTTGCGTCAATAATTCCTCAAACGTCCAATCCAAAGAAACAGAAAACTCCCGCTTTATTTTTCGTTTGACAAACCCATTTGCTTCGGCGGTTTGATCGATCAATTCCAACGCATAACGAAGCGCCCGATCGCTCTTGACTTTTAAAAGACTGGGAAAAGAGGCAAATGTCCGCCGATTCGACTGATCGATTACCGCGTATTTTCCTTCCATTTGTTCCCGATTAAGCGCAAAATATAACCGAATGGTTTTCCCTCTTACATCAATTCTTACAAACGGTTTTCTTCCGATTCGATACGTTTCGAATTTCCAACTGATTCGATCATGACAATTTCGGTACGTTAACAGGTTTTTTTTCAATTTTAAATACCGCTCTTTGATATCCTCTTCGGCCAACATCAACCGAGCAAAAAAAGATTTTTTATACCGAACCTCCGACTTTATCTCAAGATGCACGGCTTCTTTTTCTTTTAAAAGAACAATCAGTTCCCAACTTAACAATCCCAACAACAAACAACAAGGCATCACGAGCAAAACCGAAAGCCCGAGCGGCGTTAAAGCAAATTGAAAAATCCGCTGAAAAAAAGCAGGCAGTAATACCGCTTTGCCCAAAACAAAGCGCGACGAAATATACAGACCGTCATCCGTTTCATTGCTGCTTCCTTTCGTAAGGTAAGAAAAAGATCCGTTTTCGTTTTTAACAGCGATCACTTCATGAACCCAAAGCGATGCTTTTTTTTCATCGAAGTCAACCGCTTCGTATTGATCGGGTGCCCAGTAAAAGACAATAACATCCCCGACTTCAATCAATGAAGCATCCTGAATGTAGACAATATCGTTTTTTAAATAGCCGCTTGCCGTCATGCTTTCCGATTGGATGACTCCGAATCGTTTTCCCAAAAAAGTATTTCCGTCTAGCAGTAAAAAGGAAACGGAAAGCGCCAAACAAAAGAGCAATACGAGCGCGAAGATCCCATTTCCGATTCCTTTTACCACGCGCCTTCCTATATTACTCTTTTTCATAACTTCTAATCCGAAGACGCCGTTCTTGATAACGATAAGTCAAACGAAAACGTCAGTTGCGAAACACCTTGCTGTTGGGCTTTTTCACTAAGTGATAAAGTAACCGTATACGTTTCACTCGCCCCACTTTGAATCGTATCGGATCCGCTTTCCAAATTTTCGCTGGTTTCAATCACGATCAACTGATTTTCATCGGATTCTACCGTCGCCGCTAGATGAACGTCGATCGATGTACTTTCCGTAAAATCGTTTTTCACCGTAACCGTTATAACGATTTGGTCGGTGGCTTTTGCGAATGTAAACGCGCTGAACGACACGGTTTCACTTAAATTCTCTTCTCCTGAAGATGTCGAACCGTTATATGTTTTTTGACTGAATACCGTATTGGAAGCGGTATCGCCGATTTGTTCTTGAATCGTAACCGTCGCAAAAACATCCGTAGCCGAAAACGATAGCGTCGAATTGCCCGCAAACGATACCTTTTTAGCGGCCAAAATACCGACACACATCGTCAACATAACCGCTACCATGGCAGTCAATGTGGAAATAATTTTAAATTTTCTTTTCATTTTTATCCTCCTGATTTCATTTATGTTTTAGAATGAACTCTCTACCAATCTATGCTAATCGGATTGCTTTATAACTTTAAAACAAGTTTTTTCTAAAACACACTTTCCTATTTTTCAGTATATCATTTGTGTTAAATTATGTTACTTAAAAAATATTCTAAAATTAAATTTGTTTTCACAAACTTCGACAAGTAAAATGAAATAAAAATGAAAAGTCCGTAAAAGAAACGAAGGGATACCAATAAAAAAAGAGATAAGATTTTCATCTTATCTCCTAAAAAGTATCTTTTTAATTGGTTCCTTTTACAACGGAAGCCGCACCGGTAATGTAAACTTGAGCGCCATTATACCAACCCAAGTAGCCGTTAACGGTTACCGTTTCGCCTGCGGTCATCAATGTGGATAAATCAATTCCGTCGGCATTCTGTACAAACGGTTTATCGGAATAAATCTGAATCTTCTTACCGTCTGCAACTTGTACATAGTAATTGTTGCCGGATTTTACAACTGTACCGGTTACCGATACCGTTGTTGCTTGAAGTCTTACAAACGCATTTGTTGTTAAGTTTTCTTCGCTGGCTACCAAAGAAGAAATATCCTGATAAGAAACTTGGTAATCCTCTGCTGCCGCTTCTACCAAACTGCAATCGGAAATGGAAGAAACAACATATTCATGTAAACTTTTGAAAATATCTTTTGTTCCTTTTTTGATGGTTACTTTGTTTCCGACCGCAAAAATCTTATTCCAATCTGCCATTTCAATCTTGCTGGTGAAGACATAAATAGTCCCCCCCTCAATTGCCAGACCGGCATAATTTTGTTTTGTACGATCCGAATATTTGTAAGAATAATTACCAACCCAAGTAACCACACCGGTTACGGAACCGAGATCTGCACCGTCTTCCGCAAAGAAATAGGAATCAAACGGGGTCAATTCTTTTTGAAGAGCCACTTTGATAGCGATGGTTTCGGTTGTATCTTTATACGACAAAGTCGCGTTGATTACAACTTCTTTTGAACCGGTTTGCGGAACGGATTTCACATCGAAATACCATTGTTTCGTATTTAACGTTTGACCTACTGTGATATAGGTTTGATCGGCTTCGTCTTTTAACGCATAACTGATGGTTGCTGCTGTCTTGGAAGGAGAAGTAATGGTTTCAAAACGTGTTCTGCTTCCTACGCCACTTTCATCATAAAGCAAGGTAATCTCTTGATTTTGAACATCTTTTTTCAAACTGTCGAATACATCTTTATCGGTCTTTGTCGAAATCTTCCACTCTACGGTTTTTGCTTCTGCTTCACCTTTGGTAATCGTTGCCGTTAAAGTTGCGCTGGAGGCCGTTGCGTAGTCTACTGTCACATTGAACTGATTGTTTGTAAGTGAAATTCCAGAGCCTTTAACATCAGATAAAGCATATTCTACCGTACAGCCGTTTTCCGTTTCGGTAAGCAGGGTTACCGGTTGAGAAAGACTGTCATAGTAAACACTGTTGATGTTTTGATTTTGAACATCAGCTACGGCACCGTTGACACGGTCTTGATCCGTTACCGTTCTGCTGGTTACTTCAATGCTTTTTGCATCAACCGGACAGATCTGTAAAGCATTGTTTGAAATAGAAGTAAATCCGGATACATTGATCGTATAACCGATTTCCAAATCATCCAAAATCGAAGAAGGAATGCTTCCCATGTAATTGGATTTAAAGAATACGGAATATTCTTCACCGCCGATGGAAATTCCCATTGTCATTTGACTGGAACTGTAAGTCGGAAGACTGGTTACTTTCGCACCGGTTACTTTAACCTTTTGGTTTTGGAACTTGATTACTTCAGGATCCTTTGCTTTCTTACCGGAAACAGATGCGGTAATATCTTTGTAATCGAACGTTTTTTCTTCGGCATCGGTGATCGAATAATACGTACATCCCGATCCGATTTCCATCCAACCGTTATACGGGGATGTCGTTCCTTCAATAGCGATCTTCTTACCGGTCTTAAAGTAAGTATCGAAATCTTCTTGGTTATTTACCTTTACACGGTAAGCATAATAGCCACCGTTTTCATCTTGTAACCATACCGAAGCATTTCCGTAAGAAGACGAGAAATCATGAGCCCATGTTACCCAACCTTGAACGACAACTTTAACGCCGCCGGATAACTGAGCATATTGTTCATAAGTCTTTAAATCCGCCATAGCATTGACTTCGGCTTGCGTCTTTAACATGGAAACATCTTTTGCCGCAATCTTGAAATCCCATTTTTTGCTTTTCTTTTCGACTTCCGCCGTTAAAGCAAACGATTGTTCTTTGCCGGTTTGTTCGATTTCGACAACCGTTGTTTTGGATTCTTCGGAAGATACTACTTTGGCATTTTCCGAATCCGTACTATAAGAAACAACATATTCTTTATTATCGACTTTGATGCTGTATGGAACATCCAAATCACCGGTCAATGATTCTTCTGTTTTTTCATCCAGTAATAAAGATAACTTTTGAAGCGCCTGTTCACCTACATTGTTGCTGCAGGACGTTACCGAAAAAACCGTAACGCCGCCGACAAACAAGGCTGTAAGTGCTGTAATACTCTTTCTAAATAGTTTCATACTTTTCCCCTTGTCCTTATTTTATTGAAATACCACATCACCGACTGCCACAACCAAAATCTGGACTTTTCCATTATACGTTGTAACAATGCCCGTAACGCTTTCCATAGACTTATTCCTAAAAAACTCTTCCGTAACAGGATTTCCCTGATCATATAAAGCCGATGTCCTCAATTGGACGTCCCCTTTCGGCGATAGGCAAGTAATCGTCATTTGCTGAGCAATGGTATCCACAACAAAATCATCACTTGTATAAATACTTGAAACTTCCAAATCGGAAATCGTAACCAATGTTCTGATTTTTTGATCCTTTAACGTTTCAGCTGTTACTTCAATCGGTGTTACTTCTTGATCTTTCGCCAAAACACGAACGTATTTCGCATACTTTGAAGAAGTGCTTCCCTCTTCAAACAAGTCGTACATACAACCAGAAATCTGATACATTCCGTTATATACTTGAACAAAACCGTGAACACGTAATTTATATCCGCGTCTGAACGCATAAGGCAGCATGGCATCATATCCCAAATAAACCAGCATTCCGTAAGTGGTTCCGTCTACTTCGTTTTGAACATACGCATAGTTGTTGTCCACACGGGCAACGACTGCCTCGAAATTGACCCGTCTTCCCAAATAATTTTCGGCATTTTCATAAACATCTTTGATGGTCAGTTCCACACCGTCAGAATCATCGTAGTCGGGATCTTTTTCACTGGACCAAACATGCAGTTTTTGTTTCATGGCCTGTGTTGCCGCCGCATTGAAATCGTCTTGATATTTGGAACCTTCCGTTACTTTCGATTTGGAAAAACCGTTTTGAACCAGTTCCAAATTAAGATTTCTGAATTCGGACTGTTCGTCCATTCGGTACCAAACAAACGCCATATACCGCGATCCGGTCGTATCCACTTCGGCTTTTTTTCCATCGCTTGCTTCCAATACGATGGTTTCCGCATTATCCAAAATATTTCCGGTAAAGTTAGAAGCGGCTTTTCCCCACGCCTCGATTTGACCGGTCGATTCCGGTGTATCGACGGACGTAAAACGAATCTTTACTTCGGTATTACCGCTTAAAAACCAAGCCGTATCTCCGTCGACCTTTTCGTATAACGTCACTTCGCCGATTCCGTCTTTTACAAACTCTTTTCCCGCAAAATCGTTCGTTAACTTCAATTTAGACGTATAATCCACTGTTTTATCGCCACAGGAAAATAAAATCAATCCCATGGCGAACAACAATAAAACGCCTAATCCTTTTTGAACGTACTTCATAGTCTGATACACATTTAAGCCTTACAGTTATTGATTGCGTCTTTAAATGCTCTGTCAATATCCGTTCCTCTTAAAACATTGACAATCAAATTACCAACTTCATCACGAGCCGTAGAAGAACCCATAAATGCAGGCGATACGAAATAGTTGTCTACCAATGTTCTGGATACGCTTGCCGATAAAGCCGTAACGTTTTGGCTTTCAACTGTAGCAAACGATTCATCGGCACCGGCTAAGAATGTTTTATAAACGGCATTGTCGTAAACCGATTCCAATACCGGGTTATAACCGGAAGCCATAGAGAATTTCGCTTGGAATTCCGTTGTCAATAAGTAATCTTTCATGAAAAGCCAAGTCATTTTCATTTTTTCTTCGTTACCCGGTTGGTTGAGCATTGCAAGAGAAGGTCCTTGAGAAATACATTTCAAACTTTCTGTTGCCGTCGATCCGGATTTTACGAAGGTAGGAATCGGCGCGATGCCTACTTCAAATGCTTTTCCGGAAGGTTTTTGATGGTTTGCACCACCGGTCGAACCGATCGACATATAACTCTTTTGACCGCTTGTACTTACAAACAACGAAGATGTATAGGTTTCCAAGATTGTTCGGGTTGTACAATAACCTTTGTCAAACCATTCTTCAAGCATCGCTACGGTTTCTCTGTTTTGAGCGTTGTCGAACAGATAATGTTCACCGGTCGCGGAAGTATAAGCGGCACCTTTTTGTTCGGCTGTCGTGATAAAGAAGTTGGCTTCGGAGTCGATTCCAAGCGGAAAAGAATCTTTATAACGCAACTTGATGATCCGACAAACTTCTTCCATTTTTTCCCAAGTAGTCGGAACTTCCAGTCCTTCATCGTCAAAGAATGTCTTATTATAATAGAGTACTTCTGTAGATTTAGAGAACGGTAACGAATACATCTTATCATCTCCGAAAGACGCACCTTCATTGTAGAAACCTTCAATAAAATCGTCTTTTTGAGCCTGAGTAAAGCCTACTTCGGGGTCATTGATGTATTTGTTCAAATCAACAACAACACCAGCCTGATTGTACGTGGCAATGTGATCCGGATAACAGTAAACCAAACTCGGGTTATTTCCGGCAGCAATATAGGCAATGGTTTGATTCCGAACATCGTCGTAACCGCCTACCTGTAAATGCTCGATTTCCCAGCCCGGGTTATCTTCTTCGAATTGATCGACAGCCGGTTGTAACACTTGCTGTAAAGAATCACCCATGGTATGCCAGAATACAATGATGTGGCTGTAATCTTTAGAAGTACAAGAACTTAAAGATAATCCAGCTACGGCTGCTATTAAAGCACCAAATAATTTCTTTTTCATGTTTTCTCCTTTTTGTTTTCTTTTTTTATCCCTTTGTACCCGATCTGGAAACACCGCGCATAATGTATTTTCTAAAGAAAATGAACACCACGAATAACGGTAACGAAACAATAACCACACCGGCCATCCTCATCGGCTGATGGACCATGTTCGTTTCCGGATCCGTAAAAGAAAGGGTCAACCAGTTTGTAATCATCTGCATCGGTCGAACACCGTTTCCTCCCGGGGTATTTACCAAACGAGGCCAAATATATGAATTCCATGAACCCATCAATTTCAAAATCGTAATTGATGTAATGGTTGGCATGGAAAGCGGGACCATAACTTTCCAAAGATACTTCATATCCGTCGTTCCGTCTACTTTTGCCGCATAGTACAGTTCGTTTGGAATCTGCCTGAAACTGTTTCTGAGCAAGTAAACATAAAAGACACTGACAACAAACGGCAAAATCAAGACAATATACGAATTTTGCCATTGTAAATTCATAATCGTAATCAAGTTGGTGATTTGGAACAATTCACCCGGTACCATCATCGTTGCCATCAACAAACTGAACAACAACTCTTTTCCGCGGAAATTCAGTCTTGCGAAAGCGAACGCCGCGAAAATCGTTATAAAGATTCCAAGAACGGTCGAGGTAATGCCGACGATAACCGTATTGAGCAAATACGCACCGAAATTGGATGTGTTGATCGCATTATAGTAGTTTTCCCAGTGGATTTCCGTCGGGAAAAACGTCTGTGGATTTTGATTGGTATAATCGTAAAAACTCTTTAAAGAAGTATTGATCATCCAGTAAAAAGGAAACAACGTCGAAATCGCCATGATAATCAAAAACGCATAAATCAACGTTTTGGAAATCACACCGAATACTTTTTGTTTTTTCAAAACCTTTTGGGCATTAAACGTTTGTGTATTTTCCATTGCCATGCCCTCCTAAAAATGAACTCTCTTTTTACCGAGATAGAAATTCAATGCGGTAAAAATCATAATAATCACCAGTAAAACCAACGAGGCCGCCGAAGCAACACCGTAGGATCCGGCATATTTATCACCGTCGATAAACTGATAGATAAAACCGACAATCGTAATCATATTTCGGTTATTACCCATTCCGTCGCCGAACAAACCGACAACCGTCGTATATTCTTTAAATGCGCCGATAAAGCCGGTAATCATCAAATAGGAAATCATCGGCGAAATAAGCGGCACGGTGATTTTCCATAAAACACGCCGTTTGGGGGTGCTGTCGATCTTGGCCGCTTCGTAACATTGTTTGTTAACGGATTGAAGCGCACCCAGTAAAATCAAAATTTTAAACGGAAGACCCGCCCAAATATCATACACGCAAATAACCGTTAATCCGGCCGGATCGATACCGATTCCCGTTCCCGGAATCAATTCCCTGAAGTTCGTACCGTTCAACCAGTCTACTTCCGGTAAATGCAACCAAGCCAAAATGTTGTTGAGCACACCGGCTGTGGATACCATTCCTTTTCCGGACGATTGGAAAATAACGGCAAATACAGCCGCAATCGCCAGCGTATTGGTAATATACGGTAAAAAGTAAATCGTTTGAAGTATTTTTTGCAGCGGTTTAATGCTGTTTAAAGCCACCGAAATCAATAACGCCAGCAACGTGGAAACCGGTACGGTGATAAAAACAATAATGCTGGTATTGATCAAGGCTTTATAAAAAAGAAGACCCTGCGGTGTCGACCAATCGAGCACCGTTTGAAAATTGGCAAAGCCCCAATTAAACGTAACACCGTTTTGGGCTTGTAGGGCGTTGTATCCTTCTTGGAAAGATAAGAAAATCGTATTGACCAAAGGATAAAAAGTAAATACGCCCAAAATAATCAAGGCAGGTGCCAAATAAACCCAAGATTTCAGATGATTTTTCGATTCCATTATCTCAACCTACTTTCCGTTTCACGGTTGAATAAGAATACTTTGTTCGGCTTTAAGTTGAACCGAATCACTCCGCTCATCGGTACTTTCGTATCCGCATCCACAATCGTTCGGATCGTCGGTTTCTCACATGCCGCATTCTTCGATATAATCGATATGTCTCTTCCCATGACTTCCAGTTGTTGTACTTCACAACTCATCACACCGTCTTCCGCTACGATAAAGCCTTCCGGTCGGATTCCTACATACACTTCCTGATCCTCATGTTCCGTTTCCAAAACCGCTTCGTTGTTTACATATACTTTATGATCTTTGATTTCCCCTAAAAACGTATTGATCGGCGGTGTTCCCAAAAACTTCGCCACAAATAAATTCGCCGGATCATCATATACTTTCTGCGGCTCATCCACTTGCTGTACTACTCCTAACTTCATCACCACGATCATATCCGATATACTCATCGCTTCTTCCTGATCGTGCGTTACGAAGATTGTCGTTACACCCGTCTCCCGTTGAATCCGTTTGATTTCTTCTCTGGTCTGTAACCGCAACCGCGCATCCAAGTTCGACAGCGGTTCATCCAACAACAACACATTCGGCTGTTTTACCATCGCCCGCGCGATCGCCACCCGTTGTTGTTGTCCGCCTGACAACTCACTCGGTTTCCGGTCCAACAAGTTATCGATCTGCACTAATTTGGCCGCTTCCATAACCCGTATTTCCGCTTCTTTTTTACTTACTTTCATATTCGTAAGCGGAAACATGATATTTCCTTTTACCGTCATATGCGGGTACAACGCATAATTTTGGAATACCAGTCCGATTCCTCTTTTTTCAGGTGCCAACTGGGTTACGTCTTCGTCTTCAAAATAAATCTTCCCAGACGTCGGTTGTTGAAGTCCGCTGATCATATATAGCGTCGTCGACTTCCCGCAGCCCGACGGCCCCAACAATCCTACCAACTTCCCATCCGGTATCTCAATATCCAAATGATCGACCGCACGTACTTCCGTCTTCGTCTTATTGTTCGTAAAGACTTTCGTTAATTCCTTTAATACTATCTTCATTTTGTTACCCC